>Ga0233423_10000131_pt1 | contig 45062 bp, 43 predicted proteins | sample Watercolumn_Mata_FD_180713 | JGI IMG/M metagenome (GOLD analysis project Ga0233423, IMG submission 180713) | Freshwater microbial communities from Lake Matano, South Sulawesi, Indonesia - Watercolumn_Matano_2014_112_MG | ecosystem: Environmental > Aquatic > Freshwater > Lake | place: Indonesia... | reverse complement strand
TTAAGTGTGACCCTTTTCGAGAAAATGCCCATGTTACAAGTACTTTCAAAGAACAATTCCACAAATTTGATCCCTGTCCCCGACAACCAGCTGAATCTATTCAACTAACGTTGGGACAGTAATGATTTCATTTACATTCTTACCTTCGAAGGAGGTATTCTCAAAAACGAAGAAACCGGAGGTTACGGAAAAGGCGAATCCCAATGCAAGGGAAATTAGACTGACCTCACAGGATACACTCCGCCAACAAACCGATTCGATACTTCAAGAATCGATTATATCAGCCGGAAGATGAGCATCCGGATCAACCCATAATTTGTAGGGAATATTTCCCCAAAGGACGGGGAATACTTCCTCAAAAACCGGGTATCGCTCCCCCACAGGATTTCTTTAAAGTATCATTATTGCTTATTATTTCGATTCTCTGGAACATGGAATGGTTCTTGCTAAATTTGCCATAACAAATTTATTGAAAGGAGGTGAAACGAATGAAGAAGCTGATGTCAGTGTTAATTTCTATCCTCTTTGCACTTTCTATGACCGGTCTCTGCTTCGCACAGGCTCCGCCCCCAAAGGCTGCTGAACCACCGAAGGCAGAAGAGAAGAAGCCTGCTAAGGAAGAGAAGAAGAAACCAGCAAAGAAGAAACCAGCAAAGAAGAAAGTAGAGAAGAAGGAGAAGAAAGAGGAGAAGAAGGAAGAAAAGAAAGAAGAAAAGAAGAAGTAATTTACCTCGTCTCCATCATAGGCATAAAAGTGAATCAAAAGGGGCCCTGAGAGATCATGAGCCCCTTTTTGATTTCTTCCACAAGCTCCCCGGCAACAATATTTTATGGATACGGCTGCCCCCATTCTTAATCGCTCATATTCACAGATCAATCAGAATAGACGGCGCCTTGTCATGGCTGCATATAGTGCCTATCCCGAATATGTGTATTGTGAGCGCGACGAATTCAACTGGCATACCTCTGAAGCACGTACCAACCTTTTCGATCTCTATTACCTGGTCGATTCCGGGTACATCGAACTCATCCGAAGCACCCTGGAAGGTCGCAGAAGGCCGGACTTCTTTATCCTTACCCCGGCGGGAGCGAACCTGATCGAAATGCCCGGCAAGCTTGACAATATATTCCCCGTCACGAGCGAAGCCCACGAACGTCACAACTCCACAAAAGCCCCCTGAATGGATAGTACCTCTCCGAAAACATCTTCGCGAGAGAGAATCCGAAGTTCATGTGAATAAATCAGAATCAGTTCCATCGATGCCAGCCCCCGAAGATGTAATGGATTGAATCTTGCGCGCAGCCGGCAAATGCGGTAATAACAACCGTATACCGTATCGAACTTCTCTGCTACTCACCGGGGAAAATCCTCGGTTATATCGTAAGGAAGGAATATCGCCATGAGTACCATGTCCGAACCAAAACACAGAAGCACTCACGCCCTTTCGTTTTCCAACATAGCGAAGACTCTCACCCTGGTCAGCATTGTCCTGGCATCATCTTCCTGTGCCCCTTCCCTGTATCGCGTGAACATACAGTTTGAACCTTCAAAAGCAATGGAACTGACCGGCACGAACATCCGGACTCCCATCACGGTTGCCGTTTTCAACGACGCAAGGTCAGAAGGAGATGACCTGTCAGTGGGGAAGGTTGTGAAAAAGAGAAAAATACTATACAACATCTCTGCCACAGGGAACTCATCACTGGAACACGTTCGCTTCTCCGAGGAGCACCTGGAAAGACAGATAAACGGAGCTCTCTCTTACGCAATAGAAGATATTTTCTCAAGTAACGCGGTAAGAAAGAGAATGAATATTTCTCCCCACCCACCACCACATACACCCCCCCTGGAGGACACACAATCCCGATGAGGGGTGTCCATGAAAGACCACCTGAAAAAAAGCCTCGCCCTCCTCGGATGCATCGCCCTTTTCCTCGGCATGGGACAATCTGTGCACGCATTTAAGGAACACAACCCGGCAAACGCCCCGACCGCGCCAGTCAACCATCCGCCTAAACCGGATGGTGATAAGAAGGAAAGACAATCCCTTGAACTGTTGATGGATGCGCATGCGGCACTCGAGGCTGCAGGGGTGAGCGGAGGAGAGTACACTGCAAGAACCGCACGGGAATTATATTTCGACGCATTCCGCGTCAGCAACTTCACTTTTCATTTCTCCATCAAGGAAAAGAGTTTATTCACATCCTCGCCGAATCAACTCGATCACGAGTTCACCTATGTGGGAATCAAGCACAACACACCCCGAGGGAACATCACATTCTTTTGGGATCACACATGCAATAATCCGAGCAGAAAGCTACCAAAAAGCGAGAAAAACGGTATTCACTGGAACGAACTGGGAGCCGGGTACGAAACGCCGGGAATGGCGATCGGTCACAGGAACGACGGGATAACATTCAATTCCGGTTCCGAATGGTTGAATAAAATCAACTGGAATATCTCTCTCAGCAAAATCTGGATGAGAACGGAGAATGAATACGAATGGATGGGGAAGTTAATAATCAGGTATGACGTGTTCAGGCATGAGAGGCATATTCTCTACGTTCAGGCAGGTTTAAGCTCCCTCTATGATGACAGGGGATTCAATCGCAACTACTCTGTCGAAACAGGAAACCGGTTCTGCTGGCGAAAAGAAGATTGCCTGATTCCCTTTATCTCGTACGAGAAATTCCATGACTGGTACGAATCAGATAGAGGTGAAGATTTTTTCCTGATCGGCCTGCGTCTGGAGATGACCCTGGGGAAGGATGATCGCACATATCCGGATGCGGGAAACGGAAAGGGTTCATGGAATCCTGAGATTCATATAACCGGGGGATACGCGAATTTCATCCATGACGACAGATTCGGTCACCGCAGTGACTTTTCCCTCAATCTGGATCTTCTCAAATGGGACTCTGACAAGAAATTCACCATGAATACCTATGCAGGCATCCTCACACTTCCTGATGATCTCAACCCCTACCTCGTAAAGTATGAGATCGGACCTTCACTGAGCGTTCAACTTCATCATTATGAATTACAGCTTTTTCACTCTTATGCCTGCCTCTACGGTGTGGACAGTGACAGCGTAATCAGAGATTACCATCTCTCAGGCGTAGGATTGCAGAACCAGGAGTCCTTCCCCTGGCATTGGCACTTGAAGCTCGGAGGTTACCCGGCATCGAAGAATTTTGATTACTGGGGTGATCTGGCAGGAAGTGTGCGCTATACCTTCATCGAGAGAAGGATTTCTCCTTATATCCTCTTCTCAGGACACTTGCTTGCGGGAAATGATCCGGAGTTCGGCTATACGGTAGAGCCGGGTATAAAAATTCACGGAAAGGCAGGAAGCTTCAGTGTGTATTACAGCCGCCAGGAAGATTATGACATTTTCAGGTACGGGAAAGGAAAGTACACACTGTTAGGTATCAGATTTGAATTTTAAGAGACCTCAACAGCAGGGTACATGCATTGATTCGCACCACCAAATCATGTACAATGTTTTCAGTCGCAATTTTCCCTTCCCCATCACGACAAAAAGTTGCTATAACCATACCGTCATGAAAAAGAGAAACACCTGAGCCCTGGATATGACTACACGAAAAAGCGATCTGATGAAACGGATTCACGCAAAGCCTCTCTGGCTATTCAAGCAATCTTCAGAAGATCCGCGTGATAAATCGTCCACGAGCACATCACATGACACGGTAACGGAAAAAGAGAAAAGGCCGCTGCTGTGTAAAAACTGCCGGAACGAGATTACCACCGCTGAATACTCAAGCATCATCAATGGTAAGCATGCTCATCGCTTCACCAATCCCGCAGGGATCACCTTTAATATCGGTTGTTTTTCCCAGGCCTGGGGATGCATCGTCTATGGGATCCCCACATACGAATACACCTGGTTTGCGGGATTCAGCTGGTGCATTGCCCTGTGCACGAATTGCCATACTCATCTTGGATGGTACTACCAGTCAGGAAAGGATTTCTTTTTCGGCCTCATCCTGGATAATCTGATCAAAGGATTCCGCATTCATTAAAATACGATCATTCTGTCTTCCCGTTTATGAACAGTCAGGTTACATTCACCATATTCGTATGCGTCGCCGAAATCCTCACGATCGTGTCAACGATGTTTTTCCCTGCCCTTTTGCCCGGGTTCCAGGCGGAGTGGAGTCTCAGCAACACCGAGGCCGGCTGGATCAACGGCATCTTCTTCGGGGGATACGCTGCGTTCTCCCCTCTGCTGGTGAGTCTCACAGACCGCATCGACCCGCGTCGCGTCTACCTTCTTTCGTCGGCACTCGGTGCAATTTCCATGCTCTGTTTCGGGTTCTTCGCCCAGGGCACCGTAACGGCAATGCTCTTTCGGTTCTTCGGGGGCATCAGCCTGGCTGGCACGTTCATGCCTGGTTTGAAAGTTCTCAGCGACCACATTTCGGGAGAAAATCAGAGCCGCGCAATCGCATTTTATACCTCCTCATACGGCATCGGTACCGCAACATCGGTATTTCTCTCCGGTTGGCTGGTGACCATGCTCCACTGGCGCCATGCAGCTGTAGCGCTATCGGCCGGATACCTCGGGGCTCTTCTCATTTTCGCCCTCGCCGTGACACCAAAGGAGCCTGATTCACATGAGGAAGAGCGCATTCTTGCCTCCTTCGACTTCCGTGAGACCCTCCGGAACCGGTCAACTGTCGGCTACATGTTCGGATACGCCGTTCATTGCTGGGAGCTCTTTGGATACCGCACATGGATGGTCGCGTTCTTAGCCTTCTGTCTGAACCTGCAGACCACGCAAAACTACTCTCTCAGCCCCCAGAATATCGCAACACTTATCGTTCTTGCAGGCGTCCCTGCGAGCGTCCTTGGAAACGAAGTTGCTCACCGATGGGACCGCAGGCGGGCCGTTGCCATATTCATGCTGACTTCGGGCGTCTTCGGATGCATCATAGGATTTTCCGCACATTTACCCTACGGTATCGTCGCAGCGCTCTGCATCCTCTATGGAATTGCAGTCATGCTGGACAGCGGTTCACTGACGGCCGGCGTGGTCGCCGCATCGTACACCACCGAGCGCGGGAGGACTCTGGCCCTCTATACGTTTGCCGGATTCTGCATGGCTTTCCTCTCACCCCTTGCCTTTGGCGTTATTCTTGATCTTGCGGGTGGCGGAACAGTTGCATGGGGACTCGCATTCGCCTCGCTCGGCCTGGTTTCGGCAAGCGGTCCCATATGGCTCAGGATATTCCGCCCAAACGATTAATTGCAAATAAGGAGGAAAAAGAAGATGAAAAAGATATTTCACCTTCAGGAATTGGACAGGGTAGACATCTTGACGCTCCAGGACAACTTCATCGAGATTACCGCCATGGACAATACCGCGATTGTATCCAGGGCCCGCTTCCTGGTCGGCGGAGAGGTAAAGAATTCAATCAGGGCGGAACATGGTTTCTCGGCGATTGTCAGAACGACGAGAAAAAACAAGACCCACACGCTCCTTTTTGATTTCGGGTTCTCCAGAGACGGCGTCGCTGCGAATGCCAGAGCGTTAGGGGTAACCATGAGAGACGTGGAAGTGATGGTTCTTTCCCACGGCCACAGTGACCATTTCCTCGGCTTCGAGAAGTTAGTCAAAATGATCGGAAGGAAAGGCATCCAACTGATCCTGCATCCTGCTGCATTCAGGAAATCGAGATATCTCAAACTTCCGGGCGATGTGAAAGCGTTTTTCCCCGAACGGATAAAAAGCAAGATCGAAAAAGCAGCGGTGAACATAGTGGAAACGAAATTGCCGTATCCTCTTCTGGAAAAGAATGTCCTGTTTCTGGGGGAAATCGAACGTACCTCGGAATTCGAAAAAGGTACCCCCAACGCCTTCTTTGTAAAGAAGGGAGGTGATGTGTGGGATCCTATTGAAGACGATACGGGCATTGCCATGCATCTCAAGGGGAAGGGACTGGTTATTCTCACCGGATGTGCTCATTCGGGCATCGTCAACACGGTTCACCATGCCCGGAAAGTAACCGGCATAGAGAACGTGCACGCAGTAATCGGAGGTTTTCACCTTTCCGGACCCATTTTCGAACCGATTGTCGGCAAGACCATTGAAGAGCTGAAAAAAATTAACCCGGCTTATGTGGTGCCCACCCATTGCACGGGGCGCAAAACGATTGCTCATGTAGAAAAGGAAATGCCCGATCGTTTCCTCCTGAATATGTCGGGGACGAAGCTTACCTTCACGGCATGAGATATATTAATACACAGAAGGAGAGGTAAAAATGAAATCTCACAGAAAGGAATTATGGTTCCATACTCCCACCCGGAGGGCCTTTGTGAATATCACCCCCCAGGTGGAGCAATGCCTCAAGGAAAGCGGAGTCACAGAAGGCCTGGTGCTCGTCAATGCCATGCACATCACCGCCTCGGTCTTCATCAACGATGACGAGTCAGGTCTCCACCAGGACTATGAAGAGTGGCTTGAGAAACTGGCTCCGCACGAACCCATCTCCCGCTACCGCCACAACAGGACGGGAGAGGATAATGGAGACGCTCACCTGAAACGGCAGGTCATGGGAAGGGAAGTCGTCGTTGCCGTCACGAAAGGCAGGCTGGATTTCGGACCCTGGGAGCAGATATTTTACGGGGAATTCGATGGCAGGAGGAAAAAGAGGGTTCTGGTAAAAATCATCGGAGAATAACTCCCCTCCGGATATTCTTTCGCTCCTCAGATGAGTCATTTGCTGCGGGCCGCCTTTTTTGCCATCTTTTTCATTTCCTCCTGTAACTTTTCTATTTTCGCTCTCATCTTCGGACGGGGATCATTCTCCAGCTCACGCCTGAGCTTTTCCACAGCCCCGGGTCACGTGATCTTACCCGACTCCACCTTCTCTTTCCACTTCTCAAAATTGTTTAAACTTTGCCTTTCATTCCATAACTCTTCAGACAGTGAAAGGACCTTTTCCTGAGGACTTTGGGGAGTGATGAGACTGATGAATGCCTGGGTTGCCGTCATCTCCTCTTCATGTATTTTTTTCTTAATAAATCCTTCCGATACACCGAAATAATAAATCCCATAGGCACATAAAAGCACAAGATACACTACATATTTTATTTTCATCGCGGCACCTCCCGGTCTCTTTTCAAAAAAAGATGGACAGAATTGTCATAATCGTAAACCCTGTTTCGTTGACCCCCTGGACAAGATTGAAACCGATGCGGTTCCCTTCCCTGTCCATGCCGCCGCCGGAGGCCCAGTTCCAGAACGTCTGACGGGCGAGGTAGCCCAGCATATAGTCCCGGACACCGAATGATTGCTCCTCCTGAATGTCCCACGACATATCCCTGTGGCGTATTACCCCCCGGACGGGGAGCCCGCCTCCTTGTGGGTGTAGTTGAAGCCTTTCAGGCCGACCCGGGTCAGGCAAACAAGGGGCTCCCCACACTTGTAGAAAGAAAGGCTGACGGAAAGCTCTCCCTTGATGGATCCCTCCACGGCGACGGTATTGGGACCCCCCGTCACACGGACCGCCGTTTTCCCGCTTTCGAAAGAGATCCCACCTGCAAGTGAAGTCCCCTCAAAGACTGCAGCGCCCCCGCCAGACGTGAGGATATTATACTCGCTGATCAGGGCGCCCCGGCGGTCAAAGAGATAGGCGAACAGATTGCACATATAGCCTAAGCGGACGACGGTTATGCCGAGGATGATGTCGTTGTTGCAGACGCCTAAGTATTCCCATCGCTTGATCCGGAACTTCAAAATCCATCTCTTAACGGAAGATGCACTGTCTTTCTCACCGGAGGGACGGAAATCATCCAGATTGAGGGATGTCAGGGGTCTGCTGTAGATACCGAAGCGGGGTCTCCCATCGCTGCCGATCAAGGAGCTTTTATTTGCTGCGTTCATCTTTTCCCCTATATTTGGTTAAAGGATCTTTCCGTCACCCGCACATTGATGCATGGGAAAACCTTATGGCTTCCAGAAATCTGGAAAACTTGCCTACGTTCTGCGCCAGCCCCTCCATTTATACTTCTTTTCTCAGATAGCGGGCAGCATATGAGCGCAGAACTTCACCGGGGTTCTCCGAAGCAACGACGATGGGCAGCAGTCCATACCGGAGCGCATCATAGAAACCCTAACGTGACCCTGATTCGGCAGGTACAAACAGGTGCATAGTAAAAGAAGTACCCGGCTTCTGATAGGTGCCTAACAATTTCTATCAGTTCCTCAGGCTTCGCAGAAAAGAAGAGGACTCATTCGGATCGAGTGAATCTAAGAATGCACAAGTTTCAGCCCGATGTCGAGGGCCTGCCGGTTCATTTCCAGGGCATTTTCGGAAATCCTTACCTTGAGCACTTCCATAATCGATTCCGGACGGACGACTCCGGTCAGCGCCGTTACCGCGCCAAGCATGCAGATGTTGAAAACAATCGGGTTACCTATCTTATCCATGACCGTCTGGTACATGGGGAGGGCTTTCTGCACAGCGTCGACCGTCCGTTCGGTCTGAACGTAGTGCGTATCGGTAATCAGGAGACCACCAGGGCGAAGAATTCGGGAAAATTTATTGTATGCGTCCTGTGAGAGGCACACCAGTACGTTCGGCTGGTTGACTTTAGGGAAAAGAATCTCCGCGTCGGAAATAATGACTTCGGAACGGGTCGTCCCACCCCTCGCGGCGGCGCCATAATCCTGCGTCTGTACCGCATTCAGATTCTCGTGGAGTACGGCCGCTTCTGCCAGAATGATGGCCGCTGTAATCACTCCCTGCCCGCCTGCCCCTGAAAAGACAAACCTCATTCGATCTATCATCATTATTCTTCCTCCCTGGCACGCTGAATAACAGCGTCATACGCAGCACAATATTCAGGAAGATCTTTTCGAACAAATATCCCGCGTTCTATGAGATCGGGATTGTCCTCTCTGATTGTTGAACCGATAGGAACCGTTGCCCTGCTCAAATGCGTGAGCATTTCTACGGCATCACCCTGCCGGTTGCTGCGTCCAAAATAGGTGGGACATGGAGACATGATCTCCACCACCGAAAATCCTTTATGGAGGATAGCCTCTCTGATGATGTCGACTATCTCATAAACATGATATGTGGTGGTCCGAGCCACAAACGTCGCACCCGCGGCAGCGGCCAGCGCAACCACGTCAAAGCTCTGATCAATATTCAAATACGGGGCGGTGCTCGCCACAGTTCCGTAACCGGACAGGGGGGAGTATTGACCGCCAGTCATCCCGTAGATCCGGTTATTCATCACAATGGCAGTAATATCGATATTACGGCGGGCGGAGTGGATGAAATGATTGCCTCCGATAGCAAGAGCGTCTCCGTCGCCCATAGGTACAATCACATTCAATTCCGGTCTGCTCAGTTTAATTCCCGTAGCAAAGGCCAGAGCGCGACCGTGCAGGGTATGCATGGTATGAAAATCGAGATAACCGGTAATCCGGGAAGAACAGCCGATTCCCGACACCATGACGATGTCGTTTTTGTTGAGTTTCAGCTTCTCGACCGCCCGTATCAGACCATTTAATACGATACCATGACCGCAGCCAGCACACCACAGGTGAGGGAAGAACCGTTCACGAATGTAGTCTTTCAGCGCCATTGTTTAAACCCCCTTACCGTGGATCACGTGCAGCATTCTCTGTATGTCTGTCGGGCTGATCAACACACCGTCAATCCTGTTTGCCAGAAAGACCCTTTCCGGCCGGTCCACCGACAGCCGCACGGATTGACAGACCTGCCCCGTATTCATCTCAACGACGACAATGTACTTTGCCCCGGCGGCTCTCTGCATGACCAGTTCATGGGGAAAAGGCCAGAGAGTCATCAGTTCCAGCAGTCCATACCTTTCTCCACGCCTGCGGCGCCTTTCCACTATATGGCGGGCGGAGCGGGCTGCAGAACCGTATGAGATGAGAAGACATTCGGCATCTTCCGTGTAAAATTCCCTGAATCTGGCAAGTTCGCCGGCCCTGTTCTCGATTTTATCCATCAAATGACGGAGCAGCCCGTGTACGACACCCGGATCATCGGAAGGGAAACCCCACATGTCATGATACAAACCCGTTACGTTATACCGATGAACGCCCCCGAAATCGGACATGGGCAACCGTCCGTCCTCACGCGGCAGATAAGGATGATAATCCACGCCCTGCTTGACCGATGTTCTCAGACGTTCCACGATGTGAACATCTCCTTTTTCCGGAAGGATCAGGCGTTCGCGCATATGGCCCACCACCTCATCAAAGAGGAGCACCACCGGTGTCCGATAGGTTTCGGAAATATTGAAGGCCTCCACGGTCATGGCGAAAACATCCTGATGGTTTGAAGCGGTCAGGGCAACGATGGAATGATCGCCATGCGTCCCCCAGCGGGCCTGATTCACATCACCCTGGCTCACATGTGTCGGGATTCCCGTTGACGGTCCTCCCCTCTGCACGTTTACGATGACGCACGGAATCTCAGCCATCACGGCATACCCGAGAGCCTCCTGCATCAATGAGAACCCGGGACCGCTGGTAGCCGTCATGACCTTTCGGCCCGTAAGCGAAGCACCTATGATAGCGCACATCGAGGCGATCTCATCTTCCATCTGAATGAATTTACCCCCCGTCTTGGGAAGGCGCAAAGAGAGATGCTCGGCGATCTCCGTGGAAGGTGTGATGGGATAACCCGCGAAAAAATCGAGCCCTGCGTACAAGGCGCCTTCCACACAAGCCTCATTTCCCTGTACAAACTTCACTGTGCCTTTCATGTGATCTTACCTGTTCAACAAAGATGCACGGATAGCCTGATCCGTGCGATGACACTCCAAAAAAATTCTCATCATTATTCATAGAATAACGGCATTTCAATCGCCATGTCCGGACACCGAAACTCACAGAGTCTGCAGCCGAGACACTCCTCAAAACTCACGACAACAGCTTTCCCCTTATCATCGATCCCCAGAACGTGCTTCGGGCAGAAAGCCACACATATGCCGCATCCCTTGCACCATTGACGGTTGATCGAGATATCTCTGAGTTTTGACTTTCTTCCCGCCATTGCATATCCCTGAGTCGACCCCACCCTTACGCAGCACCGAAAGATCGTCAGCGCTGTGTCGCTCCGTACAACCTTCTCAGCGACAGAAATAAGCCGCCGGCAGGTCCTTTACCGTCACTAGACCAGGCCGGGCGTCGATAACAACGGCAATCGAATTCACGAGAATTGCCGCTGTGGCCTGATCTCCCGCCACACCACCTTCGATTCTGAGTTTGATCTCCGGCGCCCCCACGATGTGGACAGAGTCATGGGGATCATCGGCGCCGATATACATCCGTAAATCCAGTGTAATGATCGTTTCATCTTTCTTAATCCCTTTTACACTGTGCTTTATACCGGCCACATCCCCCGGTTTCAGCGAAAAGAATTGCGTCTTGACGGCCTTGGCAGCAACAACAGGATCGATGGTCTCGACGACATTATCGAGGGTCATGCCGAGTTTCTCAGCCACGAGGTAAAGGGATTCGAGCAGCCCCACATGGCCAAGCTCTTTCCTGCCGATCTTTTCATAGAACTCCCCAGCCGTCATTCCGGCCCCCACTTTTTTCTGCAGGGGATACCGCCTTGTTCCGGCATCTACAATCCGCTCCACGTGAATCTTTTTCACATCCTGGCAGACAGCCGTAAGAAACAGGGGAAGGGCGTCCATGACAAAGCCGGGATTGACGCCCGTTCCAAGCACAGTGACTCGATGCTTCTTCGCAAGCTTGTCCACATTCTTCGCCAGTTCCAGATTTTCCTTCAGAGGAAACAGCAACTCTTCCGATGACGAGATGATGTTCAGGCCCGCCTGGATGATCTCTTCCAGTTCGGGGTAGATCTTCCTGATCCGGGAACCAGTCGTGTGAAGAACAACGTCGGCCCCTGCCTTTGCGAAGAGGGCCTTCCCATCGTTCGTTACCTTGACGCCCAGAGTTTTATTCATACCGAGGACATCCCCCAGATCCTTGCCCACAAGATCCTTCGAAATGTCTACAGCCCCCACGATATCCATTCCGGACTTTTTCGTGACGAGCTTTGCCGTTTCGATCCCTATGGGACCAAGCCCATATTGAATGACGCGAATTTTTTTCTGTGCCATACGATCCTCTCTTTTATTATATATCTTCCAGCATACCGGGCGATGTTTTGTTTCACGACTGCACCGCAGCTTTCCTTTTTGCCACGCGGACATTGAGAACCTGCTTGACGAAGACCCCTGCAAAAATCACCATACCTATGATATCTGTCGTCGTTCCCGGGATAATGAGAAGGATAGTCGCCACTCCCAAAAGGAAACGCTCGAAATAGTTTAACCGCCCTCCTCCAAGGTATCCCACAACGGTGGCACCCATAGCCATGACACCCAACCAGATGGTAAAGGCACACTGGATGAACCAGGTCCAGTCGAATGTTACACCGGGGTCCAGCAGCCATGGCATGAGGAGCACGATGGGGGCATAAACGAATGCAAACGGTACGAAGGTCTTTGCCAGGGACAGGCTGAATGCCCGAAAGCCCGACCGGAAAGGATCGCTCCCGGCCACCCCCGCCGCCGCATATGCAGCCAGGGCCACGGGCGGGGTCACGTCGGCGAGAACGGCATAGAAGAAGACGAACATATGGGAAAGCAGAGGATGGATGCCCCACTGGAGCAGGGCAGGTGCGGCGATCATGGCGGCGATGATATACTGGGCCGTCGTCGGGATACCCATCCCGAGGACGAAGCAGGCAAGGGCCGTATTAACGAGGGTAAAAAAGAGCGTAATGTCGCTCACGGTTGTGAGCCCCATGAATATCGGGTTGAGGAGCACAGCGATCCCGTGGGCAATATTGATGACGGCGGCGGCGAACTTGAGCCCGATCCCTGTTAGGGTAGTGGCCCCGACGATAAAGCCCACGCAGGCGCAAGCGGCACCGATGGCGATGGCGTTCTTCGTCCCCTCCTCGAGGCAGGTGAGAATGTCGGGCAGCCGCATTTTACTCTCATGGTAGAAGAGGCCGATGAAGATGATGAGCATGCTGGTCCAGAAGGAAGCAAGGGACGGCTCAATATCAAGATAGAGCAGCCCCGTCAGCAGGGCCGTCGCCGTGAGTCCCAGCCCTACGGACAGAAGCTCCGATGTCCGGTAGAAATAATAGAGGGCTACGGCGGAAAATCCAAGCCAGCCCACTGTCGTACCCATCGCCGCAAAGGGGTTCAAGTCGATGAGCACCGGAAGGACAGAGAGAAGGAGCGGCAGCAGAAACGGCATCGTCCGCTTGTGTACCTGACCCGTGGCGGTGCCGTAGATGATTCCCCAAAAGGCGGCCAGAAAGGGGCTGCTCCCTGTTACGAGGAGATAGATGATAATAATCAACGGCCCCAACAACATCCATCTCTCCCGGAGAACGTGCCATAAGTTCGGGAGCATATCCCTCGGCAGTCCCAGGAGCCCATTTTTTTTCGCCTCAAGATGGACCATCCATCCCACGGCGAAGAAGTGAAGGAATGATGGCAGGACAGCGCACAGGGCGATTTTCACATAAGGGATACCCAAAAACTCGGCCATGATGAATGCCGCTGCCCCCATGACGGGCGGCATAAGCTGACCCCCTGTGCCTGCTGCCGCCTCTACGCCGGCGGCAAAGGTCGGTGAATAGCCCACGCGTTTCATGAGGGGAATGGTAAACGACCCCACCGTTACGGCGTTTGCGACGGAACTGCCGCTGATGGATCCGAAAAAACCGCTGCTGATGACAGCAACCTTTGCAGGCCCACCCGCCGACCAGCCGGCCAGCGACATGGCGATGTCGATGAAGAGCTGACCGAGCCCCGTACGGGAAATGAAGAGCCCGAAGAGGACAAAGTGGAACACGAAGGTGGCCACGACACCGAGAGGAATTCCAAAAATGCCTTCTGTGCCGAGGTACATGTAATCAACGATCCTCGAGACGGGGTAGCCCCTGTGCGCAAAGATGTCCAGCCCGGGTATGTCAAGGAAATAAGGCCCGAGATAGCAGTTGATCAGTACCAGGACGGCGACGATCGGCAGTGGTGCACCAATACTGCGCCTTGCCGCTTCGAGAACGAGGAGTATGGAAAACCCGCCCATGAGCAGGTCTGTTGAGGCGGGACTGCCAGCCCTTGCGCCTATGTTGTTGAACTCAAGAAAGATGTAGATGGAGATCGCGGAAGATATCACGGCGCAGAAAACGTCGAAATAGGGGACGCCGTCGGTCTTGTAATCCAGGGAAGACCTTCGGGCGATGGAAAGAAGAGAACAAACCCACTGGAAGATGAAAAGACAGACCATGCTCAGGAAGTTGCCCAGCAGGAGGATCCCCCAGAAAACGAGAGTGGGATTCAGATCCGTAAACCAGGTCAGAAAATGAAGATCGCTGAACTCGCGATAGCCCATGTAAAAAATCCCCGCAAGCATGGCGGTAAAAATGGGGAAATCGATGTAGGCAGTCAAACGGTTCGGTAGCTCTTCACGGCTCTTGAAATAAAGGATGAGGGCAAAGGCACCTACGGCAAGGGCAGTCGAGGCAGAAAAGGAAAGACCGAGGAGTTCCCTGAAGATGGCCGTTGCAAAGGCGCTCCCCGTTATCGAATAAATAACATCAAAGACCAGACGCTTTGCGCCTTTCGCCTCTCCTTTCTTAATGGAATAAACAAAAAAGACCAAGGGAAGCACGAAGGAAAGATGAAATGCCCTGTGCCTCAATTCCTGTAAAACACCAAACCCGGCCGTGTAGATATGGAAAATGGAGAGGATAATCGTCATCACGAAAACGAGCTTTGCCGTCAGACCGGCAAGTTTCCGGAAACGCATTTCCGGATCATATTTTGCGACTTGATCCGCACCCTCCTGAATTTCCGCCGAAATAACCCTACTCTCTTCCGCTGCCATGGTCCCTCAACATATGCTTTCGCGAATTTATAAAACCCGGGTTGTGTATATCTTCAGGTAGAGATATTTCCATAAACTGGTTTTTCTAATACTGATTCTCAAGAGCGTGTTTCCCGCCAGCGAATAAAGTTTTACAGGATCGATGTGCTCCACTTTCAGCGTATTGTCGGTCCTCTCGTGGACCCAGAGATCGATAACAGGCAGAACCCGGTTCATTCCGGATACACGAAAACCGTCCCCCGTCCGTCTCAGTCTTTCCTCTCCTGTTAATGTGCTGGGCAAGCCCGTATTAAAAGACCGAATCGCCGTCTCGTGCAAAATCATCCGGTACGAACCGTCAACCCTGAAATAATCCCACACAGGGGACATCTCAACGGAATGTATGTAACCCAGTGCAAATTCATTTCCCGGCTGGACGATCCGTACAAAGACGGGTGTTTCCTCCTTCAATATATCAATCTGCAGGACATGAAAGGTAATTGAACCAAGGACTACAACCAGGGCAACTGCCGTGATGACAAGGATTTTCCCCTTTTTCATAAAAACTGGGCACCCGGTAAAGAGTGCCCAGCTCACCTCTCAATCTGAAACAGGTCCATCCTATTTCTTTTTCGGCGCCTTCTTTGCGGGTTCCTTGATCAAACCCTTCTCTTTGTAATACTTCTCCGCACCGGGGTGCAGCGGTATAGCCATTCCGGAAAGTGCCGTCTTCAACTGAACGTTTTTCCCCTGCACATGAGCCTTCGCCATCAACTCGGCTGCACTCGGTTTTCCCGCCTCGCCTTCAAAAAGGGCCTTCGTCATCTGGTATACCGCTTCCTCGGAGACATTCGCATCCACGACCCATTGGGCCATCGTTGTGATGGTGGGAACATCCTTCTCTGTCTTGTATATGTCCTTCGGGATAACGATCCTCGCGTAGAAAGGGAAGGTCTTGGTCAGTTTTTTGATCATGGGCTCATCGATGGGAATCAGCGCGATCTTCGTGCCGAAGGCCAGTTCCTGGATAGCGGAGGTCGGCCAGCCGGCCGTAGTGAAGGTCACATCGGCCTGTTTGTCCTGAAGCCGCTGGGCGGCCCCGGAGAAGCCCAGCCAGTCAACGCTGGCGAAATCCTTATACGTATAACCGTACACTGAAAGGACATTCAGGGTATCCACTTCCGTCCCACTTCCACGGTCGCCCGGAATCAACCTCTTTCCCTTGATACCCTTGACGGACTTGATACCTGAGTCGGCTCTGGCGACAACCTGAATGGTCTCCGGATATAAGGAAGCAACGCCCCTTAAGTTCTGGACAGCTTTGCCCTCAAACTGGGCCTTTCCAAAGTACGCATTATAGGCCACGTTACTTTGGACGAAAGCCGATTCTGCCTGGCGATCCTTAATCAGGTTGCAATTTGCCACCGATGCACCTGACGCCTGGGCCGTTGCGACCAAATTGGGCACTCTTTCACTAAGGGACTGTGCCAGGATTCCGCCCAGGGGATAGTAGGTGCCTCCTGTACCACCCGTCGAAATGACGAAAAACTTCTTTTGCGCGAACGCGCTGCCGATAAAAAATACAGTTAATACAAGGACAGACAATACGATCAGTAACGTTTTCTTTCTCGACATAAACGCCTCCTCAACATGTTGTTTGAATTCAATAATTCGTGATAAGATCTATTATTTTGAAGACCTTCACCCTGTCTGATTTGGAGATTGATTTGTTTGAAAACATGACATCTTTCATTCCCCACGGATTTCCTGAGCGTGATCATTTTTTTCATTGAAATGTGACGATCACCAGTCCTTCCAGTGAAGATTTTTATGCGGAGAATCCTCTGAAAGCTAAAGGATTTGAAAAATAATGTCAATGTGTTTTTACGTCCTGAAATGTATTAAAATATGAAATCCCGATCAACCCGTCACATATTCCGTCTCGACCGCATAGTCGATGAAAACATCATATTTTTCTTCATGTCATTTCTTTTATAATTTTGCTATCCAGAGAGCCTCCCGACAGGAAAAACATCTTCTCGCGGATGAAGAGCCAGCTTCCATTTTGCGCCTCTAAATAGAGGTAGTAACTCCAGAATGCCAGAATAATTCCTGAAGACAGGAAAAATCTCATGCGCCTTTTGTAAAGAAATAAACGATTACATGAAAGGTTTGCACGACTCTCACTCTGTCATTGCGAACACAGTGAAGCAATCTCATAACATACGGATAATGTGAAAGATTGCCACGTCACTCACGTTCCTCGCAATGACGGGGTGCCTATCATGCAAAGATTTGCACATATTTTCTGAAGGTATGATGGTGCTGGACGCTGCCGAAATAAAGACCTGTCTTGTAATATGATATTCCGGCCTACCCTCATCTATCGCAACCGTTTCTCTATCTCATCCCAGTCTTCAACGGACTCTCCGTTTTCCAGGGGATGAAAGCTGAAGGCGAGGGGCTTGTACTCTCTTGCGGAATTGACCACGTCCGGTCTCCCGACCACCGCCTTAATCACCAGACCACCCTGATGTATTTCTCCGAACACTTCACCCCCCCTCCAGGCCAGAACCGGGAGCTCAGGGAAGTTATTTTTTTTCAACCACGATTTGAGAGTCCTCACTCCGGCAAGGCCTGTCTGGAGAAAGACCACCGGATATCTTTTGCATATGGTTCTCACAGCCTTCGCGCTCCCCGGGTGTACCTTCTCAAAGAACATCCCCTCAGACAATCCTCCCTCCACATCGATACACACGACCCGGCTCTTTTTCCTCAATGCAAGGAGCACCCCGCTGTCTGAAGCCTTGCCCGACCTCACGCGTATCTTATACAGACCTTCCTTCGACGGCACAAAACGCTTAAACGCTACGCCGTCACCTCCCGAAAGGCTCTTCCCGACGGGCTTGCCATCAACGAAAAATTCCACGATCTCGCCGCCCCTAAAAAGAAAAGTCCCTTTTGTTTCGGCCTTCAATGCAATCTCCCGTCCCGATATCACCACGTCGTCGTGGAACACAACATCTGCGAGTGCATCGAGCGGCAGCATTCCCAGGGCAATCGAGAGTACGGCACACGATAAAAATCTTTTCCTAAAGCCACCCGCCGAGCGATGCATGATCTCTCCCATCAGTTATTTTTTATACTACCTGAGAAAAAGGCAGAATGCAAACGTATGCCCACAGGGGATTTTCCAGGCAACACTCGTGAATAGAATTGACATTGACGCGATTCTGGGTTAATAAAACTTCCCCTCAAGGTGAAGTATCATGAGGACTGTCGTGGGGTGATATGAAGCATTTGATCGTGAGAAAACCGCCGGGGCCAAACGGTGGGAAAAGTTACCGATGCCTTTCCTGTGGCACTACTAAAAATATTGGGAGACGCAAGTATTGCTCCGCGGAATGCCGACAGAGACTGCATTATAAATTAGAGGTGAGAACCGGCCTCATCAAGGCATTGAACATCCAGTATGCGACCTTTTATTTCTCCGAAGCAGTAATAATCCTGGATATGCTCCCCTACGGCACCACGGAGATCTTCAGTTTCGCCTACCCGCGATCCCCCGGGAAGAAACCCTCCGACGACTTCAGTACAATGGCGGACATCCTGGGAAACATATGGTGGTCCGTGAAAAAAAGAACGAACAAAAGACATTTAGCATCCCATTACGTTTTAGAACAGGCCACAAGGAACAACGGACCCGTGGTATCTGTAAAACCATCAATGATAAAGCTGCCTTCCATCAAGTGTACAGCCCTGTCGTATCTGCATCTCCAGAAATCTGAGCTCACCGCTCCCGAACTCATGACGGTTATTAAGAACGCGTATCGCCGCCAGGCCAAGATCCACCACCCTGACCTCGGTGGAGATGCCGAGACATTCAGAAAAATTCACCAGGCGTATGAAGATCTGCTCAGCTGGGCCAGAAATCCTACGTTTATAAAGCGCCGAGGATTCCCCGACAAGTGGTTCTACGATGGGGGTACAAACAGGTGGGTACGACCCACACCGGGGCAGGTTCACGCACGATGATTGAAGACAGAAAGTAATAGTACCGTGTCATGGTTTTCTCTCTCACTGCTTTCCGCCTTCAGCCTGGCCACATCCGATGCCATCACAAAAAAATACTTCAGTGATCTCTCTCAAGCGAACAAGTCTTCTCTTCGGTGTCATGTACGGAGCCCTGCTGTTTAAAGAAGAAAAAATTAAGGAAAGATTGATCGGTTCTGTTATCATGATCACAGGGGTACTGCTCATAGGCCGGATTGCCTGACAGTGACATATAAAACGACATAGCGCGAAATTCCGCAGGCAGGTGTTGTCCATGCGAAAAAGGGTTAATACAACAGTTTTTTATTTTGTCGCTGTGTTGTGGTTTATCCTGTCCGGGACGGCCTTTTGTGCGCCACCGGCACGGATCGTTTCCCTTGCACCCAATATTACGGAGATTCTCTATGACTTAGGCCTTGGAGACAGAGTGGTAGCGGTTACCACGTTCTGCGATTATCCCCCCGAGGCAGTGAATAAACCGAAAATCGGCGGCTATGCAAATCCTTCCCTCGAGGCTGTCGTCGCCATGAAACCGGACCTGGTCATTATGAGCGATGACGGTAACCCCCTGGAAATGAATGAGAAGCTCACACGGCTCGGCATCAGGACGCACGAATTCAGGGCAAAGCGTCTGAAGGAACTCCCCCAGGGCATACGTGATTTAGGAATTGCCTTAGACATAAAAAAAGAGGCATTCAAAAAAGCAGAGAAGATCGAGAGAGAAATACACAGATATGAAAGGAAACTCTCGAAGACCGCTCATCAACGGCCGAGAAAAAAGGCGATTTTTATCATTCAGCCGGAACCATTGATGGTCGCAGGCCCCGGCACCGTCATCGACGATTCACTCACCCTGTTAGGACTCCAGAATATCGCCTCCGACGCCGGGTCACAATACCCGAAATACTCCATCGAGGAGGTCATCCGCCGCTCTCCCGATATAATATTTGTGGGAAAGGGACCGATGATGGGACAGATATTTCAAAATCTTCTGAAAAAACTGACCATGTTAGACGCCATAAAGAAAGGCCGGATCTTCTATACGAGCGAGTCGCTCTACCGGCTGGGTCCCAGGGTCATTACCGGAATCAAAGAGCTTGAGGGCTACCTGCGCGCACGCTGACCGGCCGGATTGTATGTGATGATCGCCGGTATATCTCTGAAAACATCTGTTTCTCTTTTATCTTGACACATCGCCTGCTTTCATTTATATTCCCACCCTACTCAAGCCTTTGGCAGAGAGCACTTTCACAACGATGGATGAGAGGAAGAGGGGTGAAAGACCCCCGCTGCCCCGCAGCCGTGAAGGGAACGAAAACCCGATGAACCACTGTCATGATAACCTCACGACGGGAAGGTGGGTGAGTAGGCAGCCCGAAGCCGGAAGACCACTCCATCGTAAACTTCCTCGCGGGAGGGAAAATGCGGAAATATTTCTTCCTACCCTTTTTTACACTCACCTCTCTTACCCTGTCAGCGTCTCACAGAAGTGAACAGGATAATGTCGTCACCATGAAGCGGGTTCTCCGGGTGACTATTGCTCTGTTCGCCGTTTTTGTGTTCGTTTCCGCAATCTCCATGCTGGTTGGACCGGGCGGGATAAGCATACTCCCGCTCCTCAAATCGCTCTTCACTGGCTGGTCAGAAGCAACGTTCTCTCTCCCGTCAACGGAAAAGACGATTCTCTTTTCCATTCGTCTCCCCCGGATTATTTTTGCCGGGATCGTCGGTGCCTGCCTCTCGATGGCCGGCGTCGTATTCCAGGGCCTTCTCCGCAACCCCCTCGCGGATCCCTATATTTTAGGGATATCCGGGGGATCGGCAGTCGGGGCCATTATCGCCATCATCACAGGGATCAGCCTGCTTCCACTGGGCATCCCCGGTATCGCTTTTTCAGGCGCACTGCTCACGATCATTCTGGTGTTCGGAATCGCCGGAACGAAGAAAGAGATTCATTCCACCACCCTCCTCCTGGCAGGCGTGATCGTCAATGCCTTCTTCTCTGCCGCCATTCTGTTCCTCATTTCCATTGCCAGCGAGAGAAACCTCCACAGCGCCATGTTCTGGTTGATGGGAGATCTGAGTCTTGCCGAATGGAGTGATATCGCCCTGACGGGACTCTTCCTCATTATCGGATTCATCACCATGTACATCTATTCAAGAGACCTGAATCTGATTGTCACCGGTGAAGAGACGGCAATGCAGCTGGGTGTAAACGTGGAACTGACCAAGAAGGTACTCCTCATCGCTGCGTCAATCGTTACAGGCGTGGCCGTATCAGTGAGCGGGATCATCGGATTCGTCGGTCTCATTATCCCGCATATGATGAGGATGCTGTCAGGTTCCGATCACAGATTGCTTCTACCCTCATCAGCCCTCTTCGGAGGCTCGTTCCTCATCGTGGCCGATACCATCGCGAGAACGATCACCGCCCCTGCGGAATTGCCCGTGGGGGTGATCACCGCCCTATGCGGAGCTCCCTACTTCATTTACCTTTTACGAAGGAAGGCAGCCTGATTTATGCCAATCATAACACTGGAACATATCAGCTTTAAATACGAGGAAAAGTGGGTACTCAAGAACATATCGTTCGAGGTGAACAAGGGGGAGTTCATAGGTATTATCGGCCCCAACGGTTCCGGTAAGACAACCCTCCTCAAGGTGATCGACGGTGTCCTGATACCACAGGAAGGCGATGTGCAGATTGACGGTATATCCTGCAATAAATTGAAAAGAGAACGCCTGGCGAAAATGATTGCCGTCGTCCCCCAGGAATCCATGATGATCTTTCCCTTCACAGTCCAGGAAATCGTTCTCATGGGTAGGGCGCCGCACCTGGGAAAATGGAGATTCGAGGGGGAAACCGACTTCCGGATCGCCCGTCAGGCCATGGAGATGACGGATACCCTCTCGCTGATGAACCGGAGCATGAATGCCCTGAGTGGCGGTGAACGGCAGAGAGTCCTGATCGCAAGGGCGCTGGCCCAGCAGCCGCAGATCATGCTTCTGGATGAACCGACCGCATTCCTGGACATCAAACACGAGATCGACTTTTTCGATATGATTCAGCTTCTTAACAAAAACCAGGATCTCACGGTAATGGCAGTCACCCACGACATCAATCTGGCATCGCTCTACTGCGACAGGATCATTCTCCTCCGGAAGGGAAATATCCACTGTATGGGGAGTCCCGATGAAGTAATCAACGAATCACATATTAAGGAAGTGTATGAAACGAACGTAGCAGTCGATAAGAACCCGGCTACCGGTAAGCCCCGGGTTACACCCCTGAGTTCACATCCGTCAGACGGAGGAAGCCGGTTAAAGTCCGGCGCTGCCCCGCAACTGTGAGCGGAACGAAGTCCACTTAATGCCACTGATCACTCACGAAGAAAAGATCGGGAAGGCGTGGATGGTAGGTGCAAGGTACAGCACACAAGCCGCAAGCCAGGACACTCATCTGATGGGTCAAATAACTTTATTCCCGAGGGGGAAAGGAGGAAATGTCAGATGACTAAAGTTTCACAATCAGTTTTTAACCTTGCTGTTTTTTTGGTCACCATTGCCTCAGGCGGCTTTGCCCTCGCGGCACCGCAGGACGTCGCTCAGGAAAAAGCGATCGTCATGGAAGAGGTAGTTGTTACGGCGACACGGGACAGGGAAGAAGTCCGCAAAGTACCGGCCAATGTATCCGTTATTTCGGAAGGGGAGATCAAAAAATCCGGAGCCACGACGGTGGTGGAGTTGCTGGATAAGATTGAGAGCATTCAGTTTCGTACCTATAGCGGAAACTCGTCTCAAGCACTCATTGATATGCGCGGTTTTGGTGGAGACAATCCCTTCGGGAAGACCCTGGTTATGCTTGACGGCAGACGGCTGAACAGGCCGGATATGTCTTCCATCAACTGGCTGCAGATCCCCCTGAATGACGTTGAAAGGATCGAGGTCGTCCGCGGCGCGAGCAGCGTCCTTTATGGTGATGCGGCCATCGGCGGTGTCATCAATATCATTACCAAAAAAGGCGAGGGTCCACCGAAATTCAACGCCTCCGTCATCGCAGGAAGCTATGGTCTCCACAATGAGCGGGTTGGCGTGAGAGGTTCTACGGACAAATGGATCTATGCCCTGAACGGCGAAAACAATTTCAGTGCCGGTTACCGGGATCGGTCGAAATTATCCTCGCGGGGCGGGGGAGTCAATGTTGGGTATGATGCGAGCGAAATGTTCAATATTTCCCTTGGCGTTTCATTCAACAGAACAGACTATCAGATGCCAGGCGCCCTCACCAAAGCCCAGATGGAACAGGACAGAAGGCAATACCAGCCGGCAACTCCCGCTAACTGGGCCAACGCCGCCCCGGATGATGACGGTTCGGATACATATACAAACATCAATCTGGGCATCAAGTCTCTTTTGGGATCCATCGGCGAAATCGACATCAATCTACTCTACGGCAAGAAGGATCTTCAGACCAACATGCCCTCCTGGACATCTAACAAATTCTCAAATACCGCTACGGATACCTACGGCATTACCCCGAAATATATTCTATCGAAGGATATCTTCGGATTTAAGAACAAACTGATTGTCGGACTGGATTATTACCACGAACCTTATAAGAAGGAATTTTACAACAGCCGGGAGAGAACCACAAAAACAAGCTGGGCAGATTTCACCAGGGATTCCCTGGGATACTATGTCCGGGATGAATTCAGCCTCCTGAAGAACCTGATTCTGAACGCCGGGTACCGGTTAGAACGGGCAACCATCGAAGGTTCCAACACGGACACGGTAACACCTGCCAATAATTTCACGGACCAGGAGAAAAACTACAATGCCGAGGCCTATGAAGCGGGACTGACGTGGCTTGTAGGAAAACAATCGAAGGTTTTCGCCAAGTATGCCACGGTGTACCGCATTCCTTTTCTCGATGAAATAGCGTCTTTCAACGGCTTCGGCGGCGAATTGTTTTTGAGAAACCTGGAAAAGGAAAAGGGAGTCAGTACGGAAGCAGGGACGGAATTCTATCCCCTGGATAACCTGAAAGTAGGATTGACCCTCTTCAGGATTGATATGGAGGATGAGATCCAGTATGTCTACGTAACTCCGTGGTCGGGATATAATCAAAATGTAGGAAAGACGCGACACGATGGTGCAGAGATCTCACTGAGCTATCTTTGGGAAAAGCGGGCCAGGCTCTATGGGAATTTCACCTACCACATGGCCACCTTCGAGAACGGTGCCAACAATAAAAAAGAGATGCCTCTGGTACCCAATCGGATAGCGAATGCCGGTCTGGAGATCTACCTGCCCTGCAAGGTGATTTTCCGTCCTGAGGTTCGCTATGTCGGCAGTGCTTTCCTCTCCGGTGACAACGACAACAATGCGGAGACGCTGGAATCTTACACCCTCTACAACCTCTATCTCTCTTTCAAGCCGTCAATCGAAAAAGTCGACATGACGGTATTCTTCGGAGTAGAAAATCTCACCGACGTGAAGTATTCATCATTTGGGTCGGATAATGCCTCATGGGGCGGCATCAATACTTATTATCCCATGTCAGGAATCACCTTCAAAGGAGGCCTTTCCTTTGTCTTTTAACGGCTATGTTTCTCTGAAAAACCGGTTTCCCTTCCGTTTGGGCACGACGTCATACATCATACCGGCGGATCTGATACCGAACGTCAAATTCCTGGCAGACAAGGTGGATGACATCGAGCTGGTGTTGTATGAATCGGATGAAATCACCAACCTCCCCGATACAGTTACTGTCAAAAAGCTGAAGGAGATGGCAGACCGGTTTGGTCTGACTTATACCGTTCATCTGCCCTTAGACACCTGGATGGGACACGAAGAGGTATCTGTCCGTGAGCGGTCGGTGGAGAAATGCCTCCGGGTCATCGAGCGCACCGCGATGCTTGCACCCTTCGCATACATCATCCATTTTCACGGGGATCATCTGGGGAAAAACCCGTCGACGGATCTACCGCGCTGGATAGAAGGTCACCGGCAATCTGTGGAGAAGCTCCTTCAGGTCGTTGATGCACAGGATCTGTGCGTAGAGATTCTTGACTATCCTTACGATCTCATAGAAGACATTGTCAGCGACTACCGGCTAAGCGTATGCCTGGATCTTGGTCATCTCCTTCTCTACGGACATTCGCCGGAAGAGTATCTTGACCGGTATCTGTCGCACATACGGGTAATTCATATTCATGGGGTTGAGGATGGACATGATCACCGAAGCCTTTCCTCGGTACCTCCCCGTGTATTAACCATCCTCGTAAACAGGCTGAACGAGACACCGAACAATTCCCGGGTTGTGACGATGGAAATCTTCGATGAGGAGATGTTGAATCAGTCGCTGGATGTTATGAGCCGATTTGTAAGATAAAAAAGAATCCCCTGAAGAATCCCCCCTTGTGCATTGGTGGGCCGTTTGTTCGGATTGGGCAAGGGGGGATGTTTCATTTCAGTGCTCATTTCCTTTTAGAGCAATTTTTTCATTTGATTCCGTTTGTCGTGGACAAAACCAGTGCCCGATTCCACTTGATCGATAAGATCCGTCATCCTCCTGATGCTGTCATATAAATTGTAGCAGTGCAAAGACCAGGAAGACCATCGAGGAAATTGAGGAAATATTGGAAGAGCACAAGGAGGAAGTGATCTGAAAATTTAATTATTGTGTCGAGCTAAAAATTTTTTAATTTGCATGAAATACTCAGAAGGCTGATCATAATATGTGTTATGGCCGCAGTTTGGCAGAACAGCAAGTTCACCCCTGGGAAGTGACCTGTACATTGAAACAGCCTGCTCGACACTGAACAGGTGACCTCTATCTCCATAAATGATCAGTGCGGGACATTGTGTTTTGGCAAGTATACTCCTTATATCATACATACTCATGCCGTATGCGCCCCCACCTTGCCGGAAATGAAGATATAACTCTATTGCCCGTGTTTCTCCGTGCAATTTTACAAGATGTTTTTTAAATGAATCCGGCAGTTCTTCAAAAGGAGGGAAATTATTTTTCATAAATTCAGTCATGCTAACAGTGCTGTAACACTGTGTGCTTGAAGTTACAACGCACTTGACCTGCTGAGGATAATGCGCCGCAAAGTTAAGCGCGATTGCACCGCCTTCACATTGACCTATTATATTAATTTTAGATGTAATGTTTAAACTTGACAGAATATCTGTCAGTTCTTTTACACAGGCTTCACGATGGTCGTCGTTATGGTAATAATAAGAAAAATCTTCCCCCGGCTCCGATTGACCAAAACCGCGCCGGTCATAAAAGAGTACCCTGTATTTGGTCACTAATTTTGGAAGGAATGGTTTCCACATTACCGAACTTCCAATTCCATGATGAAGCAAAACAAGATATTCCCCTTCACCATGGATTTCATAATAGATATTAACTCCCCTGATATCAATAAATGCCAAAGTTTTACATCCTTCCAATGATAAGAACTTGTTTCTGGCTGGAAAAAGTATAGGGAAAGAAATTCTTGTGTGTCAAGACAATTTCACAACAAAATATTGTGTTTTCGCTATTTGATTTCCGCCGGCAGATATGCGAGATTTTCTTGCGCGCCATTTAGATGTATCTTTACAGGTATGCTCAACTGTTCAATTCGATAATTTTCGTCCGGGTCTCTTCACTCAGAAAATCCCACAACCCGATCTTTGTCAGTGCATCAACAGTCGGTATCCCGTTCGTAGTCCATCCACGCTCGCGATAGTATGCCTGAACCAGCTCACGGAGCTGCTCTCTCCTAAAATTCATCAAGACTTTCCGCTTTTCCTCACCCGGCATTTTGTGAACGTCTTCAGGAGGTTTCCCGATTATCTTACGTATTTCGCTATCGTGATACTCCTTCTCTGCATCGTACAGATCATCATCAATCGGCCCTATCGCCCTGTCGGGAACCCAGTCATGCGCCCCGGTGCCTTTTCCGAAAACCATGGCATTCATGACCCTCTGCAGATTGATGTCCCGGTCCGTCTGCTCATAGATTTCTTCCCACGTGAGATTTGTTCCCAGCATCCCGTTGTAGAATTCCGCATACATCTCCTGGGAAGCGGGGTTAATGTACTTATCCTTATCTTTTACTTTTTCAGATTCAGGATTAAACACATCAACCCATGGAAGCTTGCAGAGACCCAGGTTATCATTTCCCAATCTCACTCTCGGATAGGTAACTAATGCCCGCGCTCTATCCCCGAGGGTGGGAAACGCTCCCAGCAAATCTACCTTGATAAGCCACGCGGCAGCGTGATGTGCCCCGATGTCGCTGGCAGCAGCGTACGATGCCTGCATGGAGAGCGATCTGTGCGTCCTGTAAAGGGAAAAGGGAAGCCCTTTCGTGTGCATCGCAAATTTGGTTAGCTCGTCCCTGGGGTTTTCACGACCTGTTCTTCTGACATATCTTTCAGATACCCATGTCACAAGAGAAAGCATTCCCTTTCCGGCTTCACGGGCGAACTCCGTTTCCCCGTTGGCAATCTGGTGAATAAAGGAGAGCATCCCTTTTTCGTCTCCCCACGTGAGTTCCAGGCCGCCAGTATCCTCTTTCGCAAGATAGCTCCTCTGAAAGCATTCCATGAGAAATGCGATAATCACCGAAACGGTTATGGTATCGATTCCATAATCATCGCAGTGCCAGTTTGCCTCCATGATGGCTTCGGCATTCCATATGCCTAAATTCGAACCGAATCCTGCAGCGGTTTCATACTCAGGTCCATCAACCCATGCCCTTTCGCCTTTTCGTTCACCCGTCGACATGATGAACCATCCACCTTTGGTGCACTGCAAACTGCACCCGGGGAAACACCCATCCATTCCCTTATGCACGAAGAGGTTTTCCGCATAAAACTTCCCGCTGGTCAATTCGGCCTTAGGATCAGACCCAATCTGATAATTTTTAATCGGAAGAGAACTGTAGTTTTCCTTGTTCATAAAACTGATGAGACCCGCACTTCCCTTGCGGTACATTTTCAGCGACTTCGGATCTACTTCCCTCACAACCTTTGAGAGTTTCGTCCCCGCCTTCTTCGCCCTTTCCCAGTCCGCGGCGCCGAAGGGATTTTCCCCTTTCGGGAATTCTGCCAGCACAATGATGGCCCGTATTCTCTTATCAATCATGACCGAACCCAGTCCAGTCCTTCCTGCCTGTTTTGTTCTGAACATTCCTTTCACACCATCAGTCTCTTTGGTGGGATCGTAATAGTGACTGTTAATGCACCCGTACGTCGTATTGGCAGCACCTTTTCCCGTCGTCACATACGCAATAGTTTTTTTATCATACCCCGCCCCCGTGAACTTCTCGGTCATATATTTTTCCAGCGCAAACACATGGTCGATATGAGGAGCATCAAGTATGTTCACACTGTTCTTGATACCATCGATCAGAATGAAGATATCTTTTTCCGATTTTCCCGTGATCTCAATGACGTCAAAACCGGCGTACTTGATATGCGCTCCGAAGTGCCCCCCGAAATTCGAGAGCCCTGGAATTCCGGTGTGAGGTGAGAGTGAGACGGCCATGCATTTACTCGTCCCCGGAAACTGGGGGATGCCCGCCAGCGGACCGGGTGAAAAGATTAACGGATTTCCCGGACTGTACGATTTTGTCTCCGGCGTCAGCCTTTTATAGAGGAGATAGAGACCCAAAGCTCTCCCCCCGATAAAGTAGTCTCTTACCTTCGGGTCAAGATCGTTCACCTCCATCGCACCCGTTCCAAGATCAATGGAAAGGATTCTATTGGCGTATCCACGCAGCAGATTCGATTTGATATATTGCATTACCGTTTCTCCTCACCGGGAGTTCAATCCTTCCCCCGGAGTAACTCCCTTTCATCGGTATTCACTTTCGCGCAAAAAAAAATTCGTCGGGGGACTATAAGATAAAGGTTTTTTCCTTGTCAATGCGAAAAGTAACAAAAAAGTGAAAAATCAATTGTCTTGACTTTCGCTGGAATTCATGTTTGAGCCGTCCCATGCAATCCGTGAGAAATTCATCCGATAAGAAGACGTGGGTATGGATCGACACATCCGACAAACTGAAAAACGCGTTGGGAGACATATCCGGCTCCTCAAGTATCAGTGTCGATACGGAATACGATTCCCTGCGATACTTTCGGGAAGTGCTCTGTTTGATACAGATAGAGGCAGAGAGAAATACCTACCTCTTTGATCCTTTTGACAGATTTTCCTTCTCGTTTCTGGGAGAGGCTTTAGCCGATAATGCAATCCTCAAGATATTTCATGCCGGTGACAACGACATACGCATCCTGAAGCGGGACTACGGATTTACGTTCACAAATATCTTCGACACGCAGAAAGCCGCGGCAATCCTTGGCTGCCGCCACCTTTCCCTTCCGGCACTGGTCCTGCGGTACCTGAGTATTGAATTCGAGAAAGAGAAAAAAATGCAGCGCTCGAAGTGGAACGCGCGCCCCCTGCAGGAAGAACAGATACTCTATGCCGTCCAGGATACCATGTATCTAAAGGCGCTCCACCGGGTACTCGACCAAGAACTCCAGCAGAAAAATCTGAAAGCAAAGGTAGCAAAGCTGTTCGAGAACATGTCAGCACTTACCTGGAAAGAAAAGGCGTTCGATCCTCACAAATGTAAAAGGGTTAAAGGATATGAAGCGCTCACAGAACTCCAACAGGCTTGCATGAATCGACTCTATCGCTGGCGTTTCCATAAAGCGAAAGAAACGAACATGGCATTATTCAGAATTTTATCGGATCATTACATAATTGATTTGGCCAGAACAGGAGCCACATCGGTTGAGATGCTTATGGAAACGGAAATACTTTCCCCTGAGAAGGTAACCCTGTACGGCCAGGAAATCGTCCGGATCATCAGACAATGCATGCCATAAACGACCCCTGACATGAACAGGACTCTCATTATTTTGATTTCATGATCCAGACACCGTTCCAATCTGCACCGGGAGGACTTTTTTGCAGATATTCACACCGCTCGATATACATCTGGCAAATTTTGTCTTGTTGATTGAGTCTGAGCACCTCCCTGAATGAATTAATCGCCCGATCCCACACACCATTCCTATACTGATTCAAACCGCTCCGGAAATGATCCACCACTTCCATCACATTCGGGAACGATTGCTCATCATGATAATCTAACACTTCGTACACACCAACGGTCTCTGTTTTACCCTTGACCACAACCCGGTCAATTTCACGAATACGGTAGGTGCCACGCAAGCTCTTGCAGGTATTTTCACTGATCAGAATGCTCGCATGATACTGTTTGCACAGGCCTTCAAGGCGGGAGGCGAGATTGACTCCGTCCCCTATCAGGGTATAGTCCATCCTCTTCGGGGAACCGATATTACCGGAAACGACCATGTCTGTATTAATCCCCATTCCTATCCGTACGGCTTTTTTTCCATCCGCCAGTCTTTTTACGTTCCAGGTATTGAGCGCCCTTATCATTGAGATGGCTGCTCTCACGGCCCGGTCCACATCGTCATCATGGGCCACAGGAATCCCAAATGCGGCCATGATCGCGTCTCCGATGAACTTATCCAGCATGCCCCCTTCGCGCTGTATGCAGTCCACCATAATCGTGAAGTATTCATTCAGTAGCGAAACGGTGCCCTGTGCGCCGAGTTCCTCCGTGAGCGTGGTAAAATCCCGGACGTCGGAAAAGAGAATCGAAACCATGGTGTTCTTGCCGCCCAGGATATCTTCACCACCGGCCAGGATCTGATCTGCCAGGCCCGAATCCATGTAGCGGGACATGGTGGATTTCATTCTCTTCTCGGAACTGATGTCGTCTATGACGATCATGGTGCCTAATTTCTTTTTCTCCACACTCACCAGCGGGAGAACAGTCAGGTTAGCCGATATTTTTTCATCCCCGAATATGAGCTCCGCATCCATGGTGACATCGGATTTGCGGGTTTCTTCAACCTTCTCTATTTTTTCCAGGATCCATGCGTTTGAATCCGTGAAAAATTTATCAGCGGGACGATTCAAGATTTCCGACGGCGTCACTTTCATGATCTGCAAACCTGCGGTGTTACACGTAACGATTTTCCCATCCTCGTTTAATGTGATCACGCCGTTCGACATGCTCTCCAGCATGCTCTCGTTGTAATTCTTCATGTTCTGGATGTCATCGAACAGCTTTGCGTTTTCAAGAGCTATGGAAACCTGGGCGGTAAACGCCCGGAGGCGTGACTCGTCCTCATAAGTAAACGGTCCTCCCCGCTTATTGAGCACCTGCGTTACCCCGATAAGCTTACCGGCTTTGTTGATGACCGGTACACAGAGAATTGAACGTGTAAAGAAGCCCGTTTTTTTATCGAAGGCCGGATTGAACCGCAGGTCTGCGTAGGCATGGGGGATGTTAATAGTCTGACCCGATTTGAAAACAGCTCCGGCGATGCCCATGTGGTTGGGAAAACGAATCTCGATCGCATCGAGCCCCTGGCCGACCTTCGAAAACAGCTCACCCTTTTTCTCGTCATTGAGGAAGAGGGTCGAGCGATCCGCCTTCAGCATCCTTGTCGCCTCCGACATGACCTTGCTTAAGAGAGCCCCCAGATCAATCTCCGACGTGATGTCGGAAACTATCTGGAAAAATTCCATCTCCTGGGCGCGGTATTTCTTCATCCGCTCGACGAACTGGGTGCTCTGCAATGCAATTGCGGCCTGGGTCATCATTGCCTCCAGGAGGGCCAGGTCGTCTTTGGTAAAATGTCCTTCTCTCTTGTTGAGGATCTGGGAAACACCGATAACCTCACCCTTGAGGGTTCGTATCGGAGCACAGAGAATGCTTTTTGTGATAAATCCGGTGCTCTCATCAACGGAGCGGTTGAAGTATTCACTTGAATACGCGTCATGAACGATAATACCCTTACTGGTGGTGAACACATGGCCTGCCACACCACTGATATTTAAGATACGAATCTCACGCTGAATATTTCCCTGGGCTACACGGGAGTACAACTCATTGGTGTCGCTGTCGTTCAGAAAAATCGTCCCCCGCTCGGCATCAATCTCGCGAGTGGCGATATCCACAAGGACCGACAGCATCTCATCCAATGTCTCGTACGCGGCCATTCTCTCGGAAACATAGAGCAGCAACTTTGCCTGATGGGGTTTTAAGCTCCGGCCTGTCGATAACGTAACATACCTTCTGGGGGAAATCTTTTTTCTATCGCCGTCCTTTTTCATATTCCTCCAGCCGTGTTCGTAACACATGAATGGCCTGTCGCAACTGATTTATCTCGTCCCATGACATTTGTTCTTTTTTCTGCAACTGATCTTCGTATGCAATCCGCGTCTGCTCCAGTTCGTCCCGCAGAGCTACCGCCGTCGCTTTAAGCTGGACGATCTCGTCACTTGCTCCTGCAACCGCCTTCTGAAGCTCCGCTTCACCATCAAGCCGTATTTTTTCCATTTCGTCACGCAGTGAAGCAATTGTTGCCCTCAGTTGCAGAATCTCGTCGTTTGCGGTTGACAGGGCCTTCTGAATATTTGCTTCGTTATCAATCTGCGTTCTCTCCAGCTCCTCCCGCAACGCACTGATTGTTTCTTTCAAATGACGGTTTTCCGTTTGAACCTGGTAAAGCTCCTGGGATTCGGTTTGAAGTTCCATGACGTCTCGCCAGAATGTACTGTCTACTCTTAGTGCCTTGGCCAAGAATAACGTACAGATTTACTTATGAAAACGGAGCAAGTGTACCCGAATAGGTATCGTGTGTCAATTGGTAAATCACGCCTGTCTGCGCCAGAGCGTGCTATCCCTCACAAAACATGTCCTATCACATCAATCATCAATCCCATTTTTTGTCAAACGCAAGCGAGATATAACTTGCATCCTGAAGAGGAATTCGCTTTTCCCTTATCAATAATTTTTACAATAATAATTTGACAAATACACCATTAGGCGTACAATGCATCCCAAAATAACACAAGGAGGACTACTTATGAAAAGAGCATCATCTTTACTCACATTGTTCACTCTTTGTTTTTTACTTTTATTCGTTTTTTCCCTGGGTTGTGCGAAGAAGTCGGTGGTGAAGGAGGAAGCTGCGGCGAAGGAGCAGGCAGGAGTTGCGCAGAAGGAAGGAGAAGCGGCGGTGAAAGAGCAGGCCGTTGCGCTACCGGTGGAAAAGGAGAAGGCCGTTGCGGAAGCTGCGCCTGCGGTGACGGAGGAGGCGGCGCGGGAGAAGGCGGCTGTGGCGAAGGGTGAGGTGAAATTTGAGAACATACATTTTGATTTTGACAAGTTTAATCTCAAGCCGGAGGCGAGGGAGATTTTGAAGCGTCATGCGGAGTGGCTTGTGAAGCATGGTGAGTATAATGTGGTGGTTGAGGGTCACTGTGATGAGCGGGGGACGAACGAGTATAACCTTGCGTTAGGGGCGAGGCGTGCCGGTGAGGCCATGAAGTATTTTGTGGAGCTTGGCGTAGACGCCAAGAGGATAAAGACGATCAGCTATGGTGAAGAGAAGCCCCTTGATCCGGGACACAATGACGAGGCCTGGGCAAAAAACAGGCGGGACCAGTTTGTAGTTACACCGGTGACAAAGTAGTACAATACCTTGGAGGTGATGCAATTGAAAAACTGCATACCCTTGCTCCTGATTGTATGCGTTATCCATATCACGGGCTGTGCGACGACCAGAGATCTTCAACGGGTTCACGGAGAACTCGATGGGAAGATTGCGCAACTGAGAGAGGATAATGCAAATATACGGAAAGATATTGAAAAGATAAACGAAGCAATTGTGACGTTGCGGAAAAGTCAGGCGGAGATTAATGCGGACGTTACTGATATAAAAGACAATATCCAGAAACTGAATGGAGCCACTGAGCAATTAAGAAAAGATATATCTCTCCTCAAGGAAATCAAAGAGAAACTCGACAATGCATCGTTCAAAATAAACTTCATCGAAAATTTCCTCGGGATTGGAAAGAAAGAGAACCACGCAAATGGAGAGAAGTCGGGGAAGATTGCGGCGAAGACCGCAATTAAAGGGAAAGGAAATAAAGAATCTGTCTACGCCGCAGCTTATGAATCCTTCAAAGAAGGAAAGTATGAGAATGCCCGGGATGAATTTCAGAATTTTCTAAGACAATATCCCGATACAGAGTATTCGGACAACGCCCAGTTCTGGATAGGTGAGTGCTACTATTTTGAAAAGCAGTATGAAAAGGCAATTCTGGAATATGAGAAGGTGGTGAAAAATTATCCCGGCGGCAATAAAATACCGTACGCACTACTCAAGCAGGGGCTCTCATTCCTCAATCTGGGTGACAGATCGAGCGCGGGGCTCATTCTGCAGAGGGTCATAAAAGAGTATCCGAATACAAACCAGGCAAGGATCGCGCGGGCAAAACTATTGGAAATAAAGTAGCATGTGAGATTGTGAGCGATATCGCAGATTGGACCGGACGGATACATGTAAAGTTCCGGAATCGCATCTACCGCCTTTGTTGAGTATCAGACAAAGGTGGGATCCATGGTATTAATCGAGATACATAATTTTCATGCTCTGATGGCTCTGAAGATCGAATTGATCTCCATCATTTCTCCGTGAAAACTGAAGATCGGAGTAGCGGATGGTGACATTCGGTGTGTCATTCTTTCCTGCACTGATGAGAATTGTCTGCGGCATAGTGACTCTATCTCTCTCGGAGTGATCCGAGTATTTGACGCTGTAGAGAACCTCATTGTCGTCAGAAAAGAGGGCGACACCGGTGAGTACATGACTTTTTATATCCACCCAGAGTGATTGAATCCGCCTTTCCCCCGTTAGTATGTCAATCCTGTAAAAATTATCTTCAAAGCTGTCTCTCATGGTGATTTCCTTTTCCTGTACTGCCGGGTATGTGCCGAACAGTATGGAGATGAGAGTCTCTATCCGGATGCCTGAAGGGAAAAAAGGAATAAGATGTTCAAGGTTTTTCGCTGTTGCTTTAGCAACGTAAAGCTCTTCTTTATGGGGGTGATAGACCTTGAGCGTGTTCCTGTCAACGGATGCAAGAAAATCCGGTGGACCCATAATAGGAATGGTTTCTACCCGCATTGATGAAGGCCTCCTCAACATCAGGGCTGCCCTGAGAGGAAGTTTTTTCCCTGTCCCTGATTCGATCACTTCGATGTGCGCGACAGCCTTCAGGGTGTCTTTGTATTGATCGTTCACATCAATCTTTTCCAGGAGTGTGTACGGTGAAAGGCTGCCGTTTCTTGGTGGAAGTTCTGATCTTGGTATTTTGGGCGCAGCACATCCGGAAAAGAATAAGGGGATTGACAGGAGGATGAGAGAGAGGAAATATTTCCTATGGGATGAATGGTTTGGTGAGATCGTCATAATGGCAGTCGGTCCTCTTGATGCTCACGGCTTTCTGATCCACCATGTTGTTTTTCGTGTGTGTTAAGGACTTCTTTTTTGCAGTTCGTCAATTTTCTTCCGGATGTTATCATTGTTCGGAAGCAGTTTCAGCACCTTGCGGTATACTTCGAGAGCATCACTGATTCTGCCGGCCTTGGCATATGCATCACCCAGGTGCTCCGCTATGGTTGCATCGTTTGGTAAAACATCCAGTGCCTCTTTCAGGTATTGAATTGCCATGTCGAATTTATTTTGTCTGAAATATACCCAGCCGAGGCTGTCAATCATATAACCATTCCCCGGTTTCAACGAAAGGGCTTTTTTAATCATCATCTCCGCTTGATCGAGGTTGATTCCCCGGTCGGCAAAGGTGTATCCGATGAAATTGAGCGCTTCCGCATTGTCAGGATCAATTTTCAAAATGTGTTCCATTGCCTGAATGCTTTCCTGAAAGCGGTTCGTCTTTTCGTAAAGTACACCGAGACTGTAATGGATATCAATGTTGCGGGGGGACAACAGAAGCCCTTCTTTGAGGATTTCCTCGGCGGCTGGCAGTTGTTTATTGTCCTCGTAAAGCGATGAGAGGAATACGTAGAGTGCCGGCATATCCTTTTTGGTTTGAATTGCCTTTTTTATCTCTTCTATTGCCTCGTTGATTTTACCCTCTTTTTTTATCATCATGCCGATATGTATCAGTGCATTCCCATAGAGTTCTGAAATTGCGGGGATCTTTCTGAATTCGTCGATGGCCTGGGCATATGATTTTTTTTCTTCATACGCCGAAGCGAGTACGTACCGTGCTCTGTGATCTCCGGGGTATATTTTGAGAAGAGAGGTAAACTCCTCAATCGACTGTTCGTACTTCCGAGTCTCAAAATATATAAGGCCGAGATTGAATCGAGCCTCTCTGTTGTTGATATCAAACTGGAGTATATTCCGGAATTCCTTTTCCGCTTCATTGTATTTTTGCTCTTTGAGAAAAATTTCTCCCAACCTCATCCTTACCGCGATCCCCGCCGGATGGAGGTCAATAAAATTTTTATAGGTTTCTATAGCTTGGTTGGACTTCTTCTGTTTTTCGTAAAGCATGCCAAGATCAATCAATGCCGATTCGAAGTTCGGTTTTATGGCAAGTGTTCTCTTGAGTCCTTCTTCCGCTTCTTCGTATTGTTTCAATTCTGTTAAGATCTTCGCTCGATAGTAGTTTCCCGTAAGATTGTCGGGACTGTATTCAAGGAGCCGGTTAAATGACTCCAGAGCCTTCCGGTAGTTTTTTTGTTCCGCATAGATGGTACCCAAATAAAGGTATGCAATTGTGTTTTGAGGGTCCAGTGTAACTACCGTATTGTATTTTTTAATGGCGTTGTCGTAGTCCTTCAAGTGAAGGTATAATCCTCCCAGAAGCATATGCGTCTGGACGTAACCAGGGTTTTCTTTCAGAGCGTTTTCACATAAAGAAATAGCTTTTTGTATCTCGCCCTTTTCCATATAAAGGGCCGCAAGTTCCGTCGCCAGATAGGGAGAATGCGGGTCAAAATTGAGAGCCTTTTCGTATTCCAGGATGGCATCGTTGATGTTGTCGTCGAGACTGTGCAGCACTCCCAGAGAATAATGGTACGTTGAGAGCAAAGATGGCACTTCCCGTGTCATGCCAACAGACCTGTCTTTGCCTCCGTCCGGAAAAAGTGCGCAACCGGCCAGGAACAATACGATACATATTACTGAGTACTTCTTGTATTTTCCGTTGTTCATTTTGCCCGAGTCGTCTACATGTGAGAATAAAGAATAGGATAGTTGTCTTATAGCTCGTTTTGCGACTTTTTCAAAGGTTTGATTTCTCTCCGACATAAGAATACCTGCATTTTATTGCCTTCATAACAGATCGGACACAGGCACGATTTCGATTCCTTCGGCCTTCAGCACGGGTAAGGCTTTTTTGAGTGCGTCTATTGTCCTGGGGTAAGGATGTCCGATGAGGAGCCAGGAGTCTGTCGCCGGTAAGGATTCGCTGTTGAGATATTTGGTGACGTGGTAAAAGGTTTTTACTGAATCACGATCACTGTCAAGAAAAACCTTCCTTGAGAGAAAGCGGAGTCCCAGTTTTTTCGCGAGTTCAGGCCCCCTGGAATAACCGGTCGTTTTGCTGTCCACAAAGAAAAGGTTTTTTTGCTTCAGCTGTGTAAACACAATGGATAACTTTGCTTCATCTTCCATAAACCTGGATCCCATATGATTGCTCACACCGGTTATGTATGGTACGGCATTAATGTTTTTTTCAACCTGTGTCATGATTTGTTGTTCATTCATGTCCATGAAAAGGGCGTCATGACCGGGATTGACATAAGGGTAATTGTGAGGTTCCATGGGAAGGTGGAGTAAAATTTCCCTGCCTGCGTGATGCAGGCGTTTCGCTGCGGCTACCGAATATCTGCAGTGAGGGAGAACAGCAAAACTGAGAGGTGCGTCAATCGTGAGAAATGCGTCTAAGGACGCAAGGTCGTAACCGATATCATCTATGAGTATGGCAATTTTTCTCTTAGCGGTTGGGGATACTTCATCTTTTGAGGGTGAAGCTCCCGTTTTGGCTCTTTCATGTTTATATCTGTCGAGAACTTTTCCCGATGTCTCCTTCTTGTGTCTTTCATCCTTATCACGGAGATAATCGCTCGTGTAGAAGAGAAGAGCGGCGAGACACATTATCGCAATAAATGCAAATCCTGCATACCTCCTTGACCGTTTCATGATTCATTGCGAGCTTTCTCTCGGGAGAGGAGGGGGTTAACTTTTCAGATTTTTTTTCATTATCTCCCAGCTTTTTATGATATCAATTGCACTTTTGAGTTGATTATCCTGGAGCAGTTCGTTGTTTTCACTCTTGCTGGGTTCATCTATCGCCGGGCCATTCTCTCTTTTCGGTTTTATGTGACCTTTGAGGTCGCGTTCCCTTAAGGAATCTTCGGCTGCATCTCTCTCTTCGTGTGTCTTTATGTATCTCACGACAATATCAGGCTTTATCCCTTCCGCCTGAATGGAGCGGCCACTGGGGGTGTAATATTTCGCCGTGGTTAATTTCAGGGCAGAGCCATCTTCAAGAGGAATAACGGTTTGCACCGAGCCCTTTCCAAATGTGTGAGTGCCGATCACCAGGGCTCTCTCGTTGTCTTGAAGGGCTCCTGACACGATTTCGGCGGCGCTGGCAGTGCCTTCGTTCACGAGTACAACGAGGGGATAAATCGGTTCATCACCGTTGTCTCGCGCGACGGACTTGGATTCCATTCCCTTTACTCTACCCTTGGTGGTAACGATCACGCCCGATTTCAAAAAAACATCTGATACAGTAATTGCCTGGTTCAACAGACCACCCGGGTTGTTTCTTAAGTCCAATATGACACCCTTGAGAGGGCTGGCCTTTGTATCGACCTCATTCATCGCCTTTTTCAGATCGTCCCCGGTTCTTTCCTGAAACGCGGATATCCTTATGTATCCGATATGTTCGTCGTATATCTTCCATCTTACACTTTTCACTTTGATGATCGCACGGGTTATTGTGAAGTCTCTCGGCTTGAGCACGTTTTCCCGCATAATTGTTATCGTTACCTTGGAATCTTTTGGGCCTCTCAACCGCTTTACCGCTTCCATGAGAGTGATATCTTTGGTGGACTTGCCGTCAATCATAATAATCTGATCGCCTGACTTGACTCCTGCACGGAACGCAGGAGTATCTTCTATAGGCGAAACAACCGTCAGAATGTCTTTCTTGATAGTGATTTCAATGCCGATGCCGCCGAAACTTCCCCGTGTTTCCGCCTCAAGATCTTTGTACATTTCTGCAGTCATATAAGTGCTGTGAGGATCCAGGGATTTCATCATTCCATTGATCGCACCCTCAATCAGGGCTTTTGTCGGTACCTCTTCCACGTAGTTTTTCTGTACCATGTCGAGGATCTCGTTGAATATCTTAAGGTTCTTATAGACATTTCTGTCGAGGGCAGCCGATACCATGCTGTCGCCCTGGAGGCCGAGAAGGATGATGCAGGAAAATAAACACAATAATATGAGAGATTTTTTGTGTATCACTGTTTTCATTAAATCCTCCCTTTATTGATACGGTAAAATGCCGAAGAAAATTGATCTTTCAATCACGATAACACTATTCATAATCAATTTTCCATAATTTTTTGGTGATCGAGTGTATGGTCATGCCGGTTTGTGTGTAGAGTTCAAGGGGAAGGTTTTCAAGGAAACCAGCGACTGAAGCAAAGGGATAATTTTCGCCGGATCAGCGATTGTGTCCGCCCGCGGGAAAAGGTAGGGGGGATGCTATGAATGGCTTATTGTATTCACATTTTGATGGTTTCCCCGGAGAGTGTAGGCGTCGTGTCTTCCGGAGAGAGGAATTTCACACTACCGTTGAGTATACCTCCTGCGTCAATGATCAGCTTGCGGCATCGAAACTGACCTCTCGCTCGGGCCGATTCCAGAAGAGCAAGGGTGTCGGTTGCTTCAATTTCACCGTCAAAACGGCCGGCGATTGTGATGGAAATTGCCTTAATTTTTGCCGATATCCGGCTGTTTTTCTCCGTAAAAACGGATTCCGCATGCAGAGTGCCCGTGATGATACCCTCTATAATCAGATGTCCTGTGAAATGCAGATTCCCTTCAATATTACAATCCCTGTTTATAATCGATATATTGTTCTGCGTTATCTTCATTGTGAGGGTTTTGAGGATGCCCGGGGCATGCCGCGGCAAGTTTCAATTGTATATTTTTTTCAGGGTTTCAAGCCAAAGTTTTCAGTCAATAAGAGATCGCCGTTACTGGAGAATACAAAGACCGTAGCTGATTCATAAGTGTGTTGGATGGGAATGTTTTTTGAGATTATTTTATATTTGGAAATGGAAAAAGGATCGCCCTCTTTATGATATTGCGGGATGCCTTCGAGGAGTGTTGTTTTTGGGTGGGTAAGCCACTGCTCGGGAGCAAGACCTGCGGATTTTAATATCACAAAAGTGTATCCTGAGGTCATGGTGCTTTCCGGTTTTTTATTTTTTAACAGGAAGCTGTAGTTGAAACGTTTCTTTTGGGCATTGAAACCCGCCTGAAAGTTCTCGATGGCCAATGTACTGTGTTGGGATGTGTGTATTCTGGAGGTGGAGTCAATTTTAGGTTCAGAACTCTCTGTACCGGCGGATTTGACGGCATATTCCATCTTGGCTGTGGGTTCATTTTTGAATATTTTTTGCAGTCCCGGATAGAAAAAGAAAGAAGCAAGGGATATGACAAATAATCCGGCGATCGATCCCATAAGAACCGTCAAAGAGGCCCTTGATACTTCAAAGGAGTATAGTTTTCTGTTGTCCCGGATCACAATAATGGTGAACTTCTGTTGTTTGTGTTCCATCCTGTCCTTTTTACGATCTCTGTGTAAATGATGCGATAATGCATTTACTGGTTAAGAACCCTGTATATTTTCAGTTTTTCTGGTCCGTTACCGGCGTCATAAGTGCCAATCTCCTCAACATTCAGGGGCGATTGAGAGGCATAGTAGGTCTTTTCGCTGATAAGGATACCGTTGGGCCAGGATTTACATAATGACTGAAGTCTGAAGACATAATTGACGGAATCTCCAATTACTGTGTAATCCATCTTCTTATCGAAACCAATGTTGCCGACCACCGCATCTCCGGTATGGATGCTGACTCCCATGGTCAGGGAGGTGCCATAGCGTTTCTGCAGGTACTGATTGACATGTTCCATGGCCCTTTGCATTTCAAGAGCTGCCGCTACGGCGTTATCGGCATCTACGGGACTCGAAACGGGGGCTCCGAAAATAGCCAGAAATCCATCACCCAGGTATTTGTCTACGATCCCTTGATGATTGAACACAATTTCCCCCATCACCGAAAAGAAGTAATTCAGGATGGCGACAGTCTTCTGGGGACCGACCTTCTGGGAAAGAAGGGAATAGCCTCTGATATCGATGTTCAGGAGAGTCAGTATTTTGAATTCATCAATCACGGCCTTTTCTGCGGTGGTACCGAGGACAATTTTGTCGACGATCTCTTTGGGCACAAATTTCTGGAATATGTTGCGGATACCCCTTTCATTTTCAGCCATGTTCAGTGTTTCCATGTAAAGCCTCGCATTCTCCATGGCGATACTCACCGTAGTGGCAATTGACTGAAGGAGTTGGAGATCGTTATTGTTGAATTCTCCTAGCCTTTTATTCATTAATTCAATGACACCCAATACCCTTCCCTGTGAAATCAATGGTACACACAAGACGGATTTCGTTTCAAAACCCGTGAGCCTGTCGAATTTTGGATTAAAATGACGAGATTCTTTTACATTTGTTACAATAATGGGTTCACCCCTCGCAGCGGAATATCCCGCAATTCCCTCCCCCAGCTTGAGTCGGTTTTCTTTGAGAATTTCGACATTGACGTCGGGATTGATATTGAAGACCATAATGAATTCAAGCTCATTCCCCTTTAAGAGCAGAACTGATCCAGCCTCCACATTCATAATGACATGAATGATGTCCATTGTGTGCTGCATGACCTTGTGTGTGTCAAATGTGGAGGCGGCCAGAGCGCTTCCAATTTGTCTGAGGGTTTCCAGTTCCTGACTTCTTCTGGCAAAAGCGAATAGTAACCTCTCTTTTTCCATGGCGCGGGAGAGTACTTCTGACATGGATTCAATTATTTTATACACATTGATCAATGAGTGATGCTGGATGTTGCAAAGAACCAGAATGCCCGTTCTCTTCTCTTCCACCTTGAGAGGTGTCAAAAGGGCGTTCCGGAAGCCATGGTCTAAAAATATCTCGCGCTCTATTGGATGGTACAAGCCACTTGTATCGTAGAGCATTATTGATCTCTGCTGTTTCACGACCTTGCTGAAAACGGTCTCACTGTATCGGTATACATTGCCCTTGGTGAGGTTGGTGGGAATGAAGGTCAGAAGATCTACGATGGATAAAGACTCTTTATGGTCTTCATCCAGAGCCATGATAATAGCCATCTCGTAGGGAACAACCCGCCTCATTTCATGTAGAATTGCGTGAAAAAGCTCACTGCCTCTTAAACTTGAGTTGATAATCGAAGAAAGATTTTCCATGGCCTTGAGTTGATTGGACCGATCTTCACTTTCGGATAAGAGGCGGAGATTATCATACGTAAAGGCTGCATTGCTCATAAGGGGGATCAGAATATCTACATCCTCCTTTGTGAATGGCTTTTCTGTCTTCCTTCTGGAGATGGTGAGCACCCCGATAACTTCGTTAATGGTTTTCAAAGGCATGCACACAAAGGACTTTGTTGCGTATTGAGGCCGGGATTCTCGGCCGAAGCGTATGTCCGTTTCAATGTCCTCTACTACGAGAGGGGCTTTATTGATCACGGCGTACTTGGCAATGCTGTCGGCGAAGTTCACGTGATCCCCTTTTCTGATAAAGTCACCCAAGCCGATGGTGGCTTCTACGACGAAGGAATCCCGCTTTGGTTTTTCCAGAATCATTACGGACCCTATATCCGCATTAGACAGTTTCAATGCCCATATAAAGAAGATCATCCGTGTTGAACGTCATATAACACAGTTCAGAGAGTTCTTTCAGGGTTGAAATCTCTGAGCTCTTTTTTTCCTGTTGCTGGATGCTGTTTCTGAGTTCGCGCTCAAGGGTTTGAAAGGAGGTGAAGATGTCTTTCAATTCATTTTCTGCCTTCACTTCCCGAGCCTGCGGGAATTCATCGGCGATAGTTTTCGAAATGTTTCTTGATATATGAGTGATTTCATCAAATAGTCTGCGGAGCAGCGTGAAACCGAAGAAGGAAAAAACAAGGAATGTCACAAAATAGAGCGGGATGTAGTCATCACTGAGGATGTCATGTTTGACTGCGAAATAGATGAATCCCGCAATAGGGACGAGGAAGAAAAGACTGAATATGATGGTGAGTTTATAGTAGAGACCCCGATTTTCCACCGAAAGCTTCGTAAACAACTTGTCAGTGTTCATCATGACTGTCTCCTGAATGTTACCGGACGGTCTGTGAAATGTATCGAGTTTGTTCAGCGAATCAGATTATGTAAATCTGAATTTTTTTTCATTGAATAACATAAGGCAAGTCTTTACCACGTCTGCATCATAACAAGCGCCGCTTTTACTTGAAATCATCTCGAGGGCTGCATCTATACCTAAAGCCGGTCGGTATGGTCGATGTGAGGAAATGGCCTCAACCACATCAGCGACGGCAAGGATCTTTGAGTCAAGGAGCATACTGTTTCCGATAATTCCGTTCGGGTAGCCGGAACCATCCATCCGTTCGTGATGCTCAAATACCATCCTTGCGATGGGCCAGGGGAAATTAATATCTTTTAATATATCATAGCCAGCCTGGGCATGCACTTTTATCAGACTGAACTCGACCTCTGTCAATTTCGTAGGTTTGCTGAGGATCTCTGCGGGGATGGCTATCTTGCCAATGTCATGAATGGCACCGCCCATCGCGATGCCATCTACCTGATCTTCCGCAAGATGCATATGCTCGGCGATTGCGACGGCGAGGTCTGCCACTCTTTTCTGATGACCGGCCGTATAGGGGTCTCTCGCTTCCACGGTCAACGCCAGGGTTTGGATGATTGCTTCCATGGCATTGCGAAGATGGTCCATGGTTAACCTGAGCTGTTCTTCCGCTTGTTTGCGCTCACTTATGTCGTGGCTTACGACAACGGCGTGGCTGATTGACTTACCATCAGAGGAGTAGGGATAATAGACGACATTGAAGTAACGAGGCTCCTGAGAGGAGGATGGAATGTTCTGTTCGTCGTGTACCTCCATTCCTTTAAAGCACAAATCAAAATGCTTTTTCAAACTTTCTTTGAATATATCCTCACCCCAGATATTGAAGATCTTCTGCCCGATCACCTCTTCTTTGCTTTTCTTCTGGATTTGACAGTATGCGGTGTTGACGACCTCACAGGTGTAGTCTTTCGCGACAAGCGCGATGAGTTCCTTTGCGGTATTCACGATAAATTCAAATTTCTTTTGCTCCGAGAGAATGGCTCTTTCTCGGAGCACACGCTTGAGGCGTATGATTAATTCCTGTATACTTACCGGCTTTTCCAAGAAGTCGCTCACACCGAGATCGATTATTTCTAAGTAAGTGTATTCCTTGACGAAGCCGGTCATCATAATTATATCTGTATCATATTTTTTCTTAACGATTTTCGTGAGTTCTATGCCATCAAGGTGTGGCATTATGATGTCTGTGATAATAACATCAACAGGTTCACGTTCCAGAATGGTAAGGGCCTCTCTGCCATTACTTGCGATAGAGCATCGATATCCCACATGCTGCATGGCTTCCTGCAGAGTTTCTCGGATAGATTTATCATCATCAGCGACAAGAATGTGAATCTGCTCAGGAGGGAGTTTTTTATATGAATCCATATAATTTTGATTGTTCAGGTAGGATAGTATCCTCGTGAGAGACCATAATGCATAAATAGGTGCGTATGGTATATATTGTCCTTCACTGTCCGCTGTCTTCAGTAAGGTTTTCGGTTATGTTCTTTGCAGTTGCCCCTATTTCATCGGACACTGATCTAACTTATTTTGGTTACGTCTATACTCCCGCGGGGACATCATTTTCAACCCCTTATGAGGATGATTTTCATTATACTCTCTGAACCATCCCGGCA
>Ga0233423_10000129_pt1 | contig 45552 bp, 31 predicted proteins | sample Watercolumn_Mata_FD_180713 | JGI IMG/M metagenome (GOLD analysis project Ga0233423, IMG submission 180713) | Freshwater microbial communities from Lake Matano, South Sulawesi, Indonesia - Watercolumn_Matano_2014_112_MG | ecosystem: Environmental > Aquatic > Freshwater > Lake | place: Indonesia... | reverse complement strand
TTGATATAAGGTTGCTTCATTTTAAAATTGCTATCAAAAAGATAACGTGCTTGGGAACGCTCAAAAAATGCCCTCGTGGAGTCCCTATGAGACAGGTGGGAATAGTCATAATACAATGGCAAAATTCCGACAGCTTGTGGTGAGTTCAATCCTCCCCCATACTTTCCAATGCTCGCCCATTCGCTAAAATATCTGGGATCTGGTTTACCATCTCGATCGTGATTATAAGTCATATAGCGTTTGAGATCATAACGGGCAAATTGATCTTTTTGCCGAAAATCTTCTTCTGTCCATCGATTAAATTTCCGTTCATATCCGAACATCGAAGCACCGAGGATATACCCCCACGCCACTATCATATCCTTCAACTCAACAGAATTAGTGTTTTCCAGTTTATACTCATAAATAATAAAATCATCATAGTCGGGAAAACTCCAAGCTCGGCTTGTCCGTGTTACAACGATCCCGGTTTTTAATGCTTTCCACTTTGTAATGATAATTTCTTCTGCTTCGTATGGATTATATCTCGGATTGAGCATTCCATTTGCGAGAACTGGATAGTTTTCAATTCTCTGTATTTCCAGAGGTTGACTAAATTCGCCTTCTACAACAGCAGCATTCCCGTCAATATCGGAAACCGCACCACATTGATCTGTATAGCGTGCAGTATCACCCAGTTTATGTGTACTGATATAAAAACCTGCACCAAACGAATTATATTGACCATTATGTGGTGTCTTATCAACAACGACGGCAGAATACGCAGGCCACTCAAATGATGGAACATTCGGAACACTACCAGTTGCACCATCGTCATAAGCGCGACCCAATTCACCCGTATTATAAACCGTCTGGTGAAGCATCCCCCGTTTGTGGATCGCGTACTTTCGCATCTGTGCATGCGTGATTGAAAATAGGAGCAAGAGGAGAATAAGAATAAAATTTCGTGCGTTCATAGATGCATCCTGCTTACATGGAATAAGAAAAATTAGAATTCAATAACGAGTCCGATATTATATGATCGTGGAGAATTATCATAAATGAGGAACGATTGATCGACATAGAACGGCGGACCATTTCGCTGGTTGAGGTACCTGTTTCCATTATTTGAATCCATGGGATACAATTCATATCGCTCTATGTTTTTCTGCGATAGATCATTCGATTGATCAAATAAATATGAGTAATTCAAAATTTTATTATTGAAAAGATTGAATACTTCGACATACACAATAGCTGATGTACCAAAGAAATTCTGAACCTTCTTCATCAGTTTGATGCTTGTATTGTATTCCGCTGGTGTGCGTTTATTATTGATTAATTTGAATCCGAGTGGATCGTAGGTGTACGGTCGTCCACTGCGGAGGAAGGAACTGCTTGAAGCGGACATATCGGCAAAGGGATAGATTTTGAATATCCGCGGTCCCCACTCTGAACCTGTCGTATACGCCAAATTAATAATGAGGTTATGTGTTCGATCAAAATCCAGCAGGATATCCTTGATTGGAACATTTTTCATATCTGCAATCTTCGTACCACTTATTTGATCTTCCGAATATGCCGGCGATGCATTAAAGGGTGTACTACTCTTTCCAGTGGCAAAGCTGTATTGATAATTCATCGTACCGGTAAAATTTCCTTTACGCTTGTTCAAGGCGATCCGAAATCCCCGGATGTCCGCATAATCCCGATTGACATAAGTAGTGTATGAGTGCGAATCACGATTTGTATAGTTTGCCGCTTGAATGAGGTTTTTCACATCTTTATAGTACCCGCTCACATCAAGTGTGAATCCTTCACCCAGACCTTGCATTATTCCGATGTCATAGCTATTTGTCGTTTGCGGTTCAAGTCGAGGATTTCCCAACGTAAGTAACCTTCCCGTTCCTTGGCTAATGCTTGATGATACAAGGTATTGGAATGAAGGACGCTGCATGAATGAACCATAATTTAGATGGAACACCGTTTCTGTCGAGACCGGGAACGATATTCCCACCCGTGGCTGTAATCGGCCTAATATGGGAGTCTCTTCTTTATTTGCTACATTCTTATCGTAAAACCAACTTGTGTCAGTATATACTCGATACGGCGAGTACGTGTCGGTATAGTATCGGATATTTTGATGCCAGACATCGAATCGCATTCCGACATTGGCAATCATTCCTTCGAATTCCATTTTGTCCTGCACGTAGATCGCTCCTTCGAGAGGCCGAACCGAGTAATTCGTAATTTGCATTCCGTTTGTATTCCTAGTACCGCTGTTACTCTGGATATCAATGAAATACGCATTGAATTGAATACCGCCATTCAAGAGGTGTGATTTGGTAACCTGGCTCGTCATGGATGCTTCGAAAGTCATGGTCTGAGTTTGTTCATCGCGGAAATCGTCGTTCCCCGAACCGTAGGTAAATCTATCCGGTGCACCTCTAGTTGATGCGATCATTTTCGCCCAGTCGTACGCCGGATTGTTTTCATAGGAATCCGGTATCGTCGCCGGAGCTGGAGTAGATCCTTGATATCTATTTGTAAGTAACGAGTTCAGTTTAATTTCATAGAATGTCGTAGAACTGAGTGTTTGTGCGAATCGAACACCAATTTGTGTATTGGTTTGTTTCCGATAATAGACTGATAAGATGCGATCCCAAATCCAATTATAATATCCTGTGGAATTTACACCTGGAAAAACACTTGCACTTTCTTTCGAATATGCTCCGCTTATACGCAGGTTACCTCCGTTACCAATATCAGTTGCAACATTACCCATGACCTGTTGCTGCTTGTCCGGTTGTTCTGTGGGAAGAAACGGCCAGCCTATATTCGATCGCAGAGCAATGAACATTCTCATCTTCTCATCAATTGGTCCTCCTGCTGCAGCTTCAACAGAGTAATCAATCTCTTTACCATAATCCTGATTGATACCTCTCCGAGCCTGTAAAAGCCAGAGTATTCGGGCAAGATTAGCTTGGAATAATGTATCTCCTCCATACAATGCACCCAAACCATCTGCCATTTGTGTATAGTACACCTGATTGTTTTCATCTCCCTTGATCCAGCTATTAATATTGAGCAGAGTTGAGAGATAGGGATTAGCTTTTTCATCGTACACACTTGGTCCGAAATGCTTCTTCCCGGGCAAGCGCATTCGAGTTTCGACTCGCGATCTCCATTTATCAGACTTTCCTTCTTTCATCGAAATATTCACCACACCCGATTGTGCGTTTCCATACTGAGCACCAAATCCACTCGTGATAACTTCAACTTCTTCTACTGCACTCATAATGGCCTTGAATGCACTCGAATTGTCTAATGGATTTGTAATTCCCATTCCTTGCAAGGTATATAACTCTTCACCGTCTCTACCACCTCGAAAATGTCCGTCGGTAACATCTGCCGCAAGTCCAATAACATCACCAACATCTCTCATCCCTGCAATCTGTTGAACGTCTTCTGCACGTATAATCTCGCTCGTAGAAGTTTTTTCTCGTTCTACATCCGGACGAGTTGCTTCTATAACAACTGCTTCCTGCTCGAGTGTAGTTGCATTGAGTTCAAGATTGGTCGTAGTCGTTCTCCCAGAGTTGACGATAATTCCTCGTTGTATTACTCTCTCATATCCCACCATCGAAACCTGAAGATCGTATTTCCCCGCTGGTATATTCAGAATGATAAAATTACCTTCAAAATCTGTTGAAGCTCCTAGACTCGTCCCTACAACCACGATGTTTGTTCCTATCAATGGATCTTTTGTTTGTGCATCAAGAATTACACCTGAAATTTTACCTGTGTTTTGAGCATACACCAAAAACGGCATAATTATTAAAATGCAGACGTGGAATAAAAGCTTCATAACTCGTTTTAATTTCGTCATAGGATTTTCTTTCCAATGAATATAATGACGATGCTTAATACTTGTAGAATAAATGTAAACACGATTTTTCATTTGGTACTATATGCTACTTTTGTTCTTTCGCTGTCAACAGATTCGTTTTAACATTAACCATACTTAAGTTCTTCACGTTTTCAATTACATTTGATTCTAAAACATTGTTGAAAGTACAGTGTTCGATTGTAATATTAGTGGCTGGTGCCCGATCATATGCTTTGATCCAAACGCCGTATTTGCTCTTTTCACTAATTATGTTCTTTAATTCCACATTCTGAACGAGTGGAGTGAAATTTCCAGCGTCACCCTCCTCATAATAAAAATCGATCTGCATAACAGCATCCGCAACCTGACCGACCTTGATATTTCTAAAGAAAACATTTTCTACAAATCCACCGCGAATTGAGTTTGTTTTAATACGGAGCATCCGGTCGAGATTTGGACTGTCCATTGTATCATCTTCTGCAAAAATATTTCTAATACCGCCGGATAATTCACTTCCAAGCGATACACCACCATGACCATTTTTCATCCTGCATCCCTGAACAATGATATTTGAACAAGGAACATTTACGCGACGCCCATCATTGTTACGGCCAGATTTTATTGCTATGCAGTCGTCTCCGGTGTTGAAATAACAATTTTTAATAAGAACATCTGTGCAAGATTCCGGATCGCAGCCGTCGTTATTCGGGCCTTGACCTTCTGTTGTTACACCGATAATTGCAACATTCGCACAAAGTACCGGATGTAAAAACCACATTGGAGAATCTTTAAATGTAACACCCTTTATAAGCACATTTTTACATCTATATGGCACAAAGAAATTCGGGCGCAAATAGGAACTATCCCCAAATATGCGTTGTGCGACTGGAATATTTTTTTCTCCCATCTCGATAAGTCTTTTACGAGCTTCTTTCTGTGTTTCTTTACTTTCTCCCTTTTTTCCTTTCCATTTCCACCAATTTTCTTCTGCACCTTGTCCATCAAGAACACCTTCACCGGTAATAGCGATATTTTCCTGCTCGAATGCATAGATCAGTGGGGAATAATTCATACACTCAACACCTTCCCACCGAACGAAGACAACCGGTAAATATTTTTTCGGATCTACGCTGAATTTTATTACTGCATCTTTTGAAACATGAAGATTGACATTACTTTTCAGGTGAATTGCCCCGGTCAAAAAAACTCCTTTGGGAACTACAACTCTCCCACCACCTTTGGCATTGCACTTTTCAATTGCTTTTTTAAAAGCTTCTGTGCAATCCGTCTTTCCATCACCGCGTGCGCCATAAGCAGTGACATCAAAATCTTTTTGCGGAAAAGTTGGAGGAGAAATCCTGTTTAAAATCAGGGGTAATGCATCCCAACCAGTTACCGGTGAAGATTCATTCTGGGCAATCACGAGACTACAAATCAATAGTACAGTGTAAAACACTTTCATCATCTTCGTCGATATTTGCTTCAATTTAAAATCCATGATTTCGTACGCACTTTCTCGAGACGGTGAAAGTTATTTCAGTAATAATAATTTCCTCGTTTGCACAAAATTGCCAGCCTGCATACTATAGAAGTAAACTCCGTTGGTCATATTACTAGCATCCCAAGTTATCGAGTAACTTCCCGCCGGTTTTTGTTCGTTCACTAACACTGCGACTTCGCGACCGAGAAGATCGTATACCTTCAGGCTTATGAATCCGCCTCCATCCCCTTTTTGTGAAAAGGAGGATAGGAGGATTTGGAATTCTATTACTGTTGTAGGATTGAAAGGATTTGGATAATTCTGATACAATTCAAACTTCTTAATTCCAACTTCTTCTAACTTATCTACATACACTGATGGAATACCAGTTTCAAAACATCCTAAGTCTGGTTTACTTTCATTGAAAGGTAGTCCAATGTCAGTTCCAGAATTAATAAATTGACTTCCGGAAGACAAATGCATAAAGTCAACGTCAGGAAGACTTCCATCTGGTTTACGTGGATTACGTACTCCTGTAGTATCAATACTAATAAAGTCCGAATTCGTTGCTCCCGTAAATGGGCTCAACCAGCTATTAGTATTTTGTATCGCAAATGCTCCAATACTTATTTTATTACCAAGTTCAATACAATTCGCGATTGTTAATGATTTACCAGTATTCAATGCTTCAGAAACAGAATAATTATTTCCACCATTACTATAACCCGTACAATTGAAAAAAGTCATCGATCCCTTATTATGGTTTTGATCAAATCCCTTTGCTTTATTTCCAAACGCTAAACAATTTTTCACCGTTGCATCATTTTCTGTATAATTACCACCCACTTTAAAACCATTCCCATTTGCTTGAGCACCTAAATCTATCCAATCCTTAGTATATCCATTTCCGAAAGTCCAGCAATTCTCGATAGTCACAGCAGCAACTGCTTCATAGCAATCCCAACCATCATCTGTGTTTTGCCAAGCTCGACAGCCGTAAAAGTAATTATTCGTTCCCACAGTAAGTTTCGGAGCAAAGCCATCCGCATCCGCGCCATCCTTAGTTGGGTTTGGGTCAGGATCATGATTATAGTAAGAGTCACAATTAATGACTTGATTGTTGGATGCACCATTACTTAGTTGCAGACCACTATCTCTATTCTCAAAAAATGTACAGTGCTCGATAGTATTAAAGGAACCGGAGATAAATAATCCATTATCACCTGCTCCTTTAATATCAATTCCTTTTATGTACCAATAATACCCACTTAGACTTATACCTCTCGTTCCAAAGCTTTGGGAAGAGAAATCCAGCAAAGGTCTCTCATTCGGAAAGCCAAATAGATGAAATTTGAGATTACTTCTTCCAATTTTAGAAATTGCGATATTCGTGGAGATAGAATAAATACCTCCCCTGATGTAAGTCGTATCACCAGCTTGCATAATACTTATTGCTTTTGTCAGCGTTGCAAACGAAGAATCGATTGTACCTCGGAAAGAGTCGTTGCCGGAGAGTGAGACATAATAGCTGGCTGAGAATAGATTTGAGTAAAGTAAAAATTGTAAGAAAAGGGCGAAATGTAGAGTTTTTTTCATAATTCTCATATAAGTAACATCGATAACTTTATCGGTAACTATAATATATGAAAAATTTTGCTTTGTCAAGCCTTTTACGATCCAAAATTAGAAAGTCTTCTGAAATACATCATTGGAAGGCTTTATAACTATAGGTTCTTATAGATTAAAAGAGATTTTTTTTGAAATCTATAACATAAAAAAAGGATTCCAAAAATTGGAATCCTTCTAAAAGTTTGAAATCCTATTCTCGTTTTTTAAATACTTATTTTAATTGTTATCCACCGATTGGGATCGAAGTGGGTAACATTTCTAAATCCATAATCGCAAACAACTTTTGAAACAGCTCCGATAGGTATCTTTATTCCAATTCCATATGATGATCCAAAAATAAAATTATCCTGATCTTGTACACGAGTAAATCCTCCACGTAAGTAAATTAAATCATTCCAACAATACTCTACGCCCAACCGATATTCATCGCTACCAAAGTTTGAATTTTGGAAATTGAAATTGAGCCCAACTAAATGTTGTTCTAAAAATGAAACACCATATCCAATTCCAATCTCCAAAGTGGATGGTAGTTCAAACTCATTCCCTTCCAATCTCATTGGTCTTGAGACAGAGCCAGGCTCCTGAGTAGGTATTGGAGCATAGTACTCGAGATCGTTTCCATCAAATTTCATGGATGGCCCTAAATTCTTTAGTACAATACCTAAACTGATACCAGTTGATGAAAGGTATTGAATGCCTAAATCGAACGCCACACCTGTTGCCGATGTTCGGACAATTTTTTCACTGACATATTTTATATTCACACCACCGCTGATTCGTTCAGTAAATTTATTCGAGTAGGTAAAACCAAAAACCGAATAGCTGGGAGTGAACATACTGCCTGTGCCCTCTGGTTGATCGACGGTAGTTATGGGAATATCTCCAAAATCAAGTGCTCTAAGAGAAAATCCGAATGTACCGATATTCCCAAAATTTACTGCCACACCAGCAAAGTTCATTTTTATATCAGCGATATAATTGAAGGTTGAAAACATTGCCTCTGTTATCTCATCGCGTCCGACTCCGGCTGGATTCCAGTTAACAGCTTCTATCCCAGTGATGGAAGAGTTCAGTGAACCAGCAAGCGCCGAGCTTCGGGCACCAACTGGAAGAAGAAGCTCTAATGCACCGGCTGTTCCGCGTCTGCTTTCTGAACCACCGTACACGATCGTTACACCAATGAGTAGTATTAAAAGTTCTATTAAAAATATACTATACTTAGTTTTCATTGTATTTTCTCCTGCAATAGAATCACGTATTGTACATTTGCAATAATCCATAATTAAAAATTATCTAGACGTTCGGCTGATTGGATGACTGCAAATTTTAGTATTTTCGTTCCAATATCCCCCATGTCAATATGAATGATGTATAATCCACTTGCGATCGGGAGTTGGTTCTCATTATTTAAATCCCAATCAATCGTCGTTTCAGTGGAATTGTTCTTTTCTAAGACACGAACCAATTCGCCTAATAAGGAATAAATACGTACAGTCGCTCTTGCTGGAAGATTTGTAAGCCTTACAACTTTAGTATACTGATTTCGTTCATAAGCACTCGCACCAAAATATGGATTTGGAACAATATGAATTCGATCCAATTGTGCTTTTGCGACATCAACTTTCCCTGGTGTCGATTTATACGGTGCAGTTTCGACAGTATAAACATCGTTCACAGTATTAATGAAGAATGGCTTTATTGTTATAGTATTCGGTCGCTCGAATGCCGTATGACCAGACCGGACTGCCAAATCCAGAACATACATCCCGTCGGTTTCGAATGGACCTCCTTCAATTAGAGGTGTATTATAATATGTTCCAGTTGAATCATAACTACTATTAGCAACACACATTACTTCATATGCCCCAGAACCATCATCCGGCCATGGGTTGAACATCCCATCGACTACCTGATCGCGCCACGCTAAATTTAATTGGCGGGGATTAGCTGTATCGGTGATATCCCATGCTTGAAAAGGTAGTTTGACCATTTCCTGGAACACCATCCGTGCGCCATGCGGACCATTCGCATTAGCGAATCTCCGATATCTATATGTCCAACTTTGATTGTTGGTATCGATACGAATTTCTACTGTTTTATGGAGTGCAAAAGGATATGTTGAATGCCACGCAGAAGTAGCATCGGACATAAACGAAGCAAGATCAACTCCACCATCTCCTGTCGGCAGATATCCCATCTCGTACACGCCAGACCATCCTGTAACCCACCGATCGGAACTTGCACTCGGAGTTACTCTTACGTAATCTATCGCACTTGGTGCATCGACAACTTTCCAGAGAATGCCATCAATAACAGGATAGTTCAGGCTTTCACCATCCATATTCGTCCGTCCGGATGTTGATATTAAATTTTTTGTCATGTTACGTAGTTGCCATTGCATAATACCGCCCGTGGAATCAAATCGAACTTCATAGGTATCACCTGTCACCGAATCGGGATTCAAAATAATTGGTAAGATATAACCATTACTCGCACCCGACGATGCAGTAATAACCTTCTTTCTATAATTTGCATTATATGTACCAATTGTATCAGTCCCAATTGAAGAAAATGCAGATCCCATCAGCTGTTGACGCGGCTTTACAGTAATGATACTGATAGCTGACTCATTTGTTTTTGGGATACTCCCCGGATTGTAGGAGTATGCCGTAACGGCAAAATAATAATCCTTGTTATTGATAAACGGTTGACCTGTATATACATCTTTTGTTAATCGCAGATAACGGATTAAACCATTATCATTACCTACCTTCACATTACGCCAAACATAACTCCCAATGCTTGAATCGAAAACAGAATCCAGAATTGCTTTAATATTATTTACTTTGTCATAGATTCCAATAATTCTAGGATTAGCTCCTGAAACATTTGCAAACTGATAGACGACATAACCTTCAAAATTGAAGATGGAGTCCACTTTTTTCTTAGCAGCAATTGGATCTACATTCCAGAAATTTTCTATGAGATCTGCATTGGCTTCGTCTTTAGCCCAAGACAATACAATTCCATTATCAATGCTTGCGACTTCTACTCTTGGTGCTGGTGGAGGCGGTGCAAGTTTAAAATTTAAATCGTACGCAAGCTGTACAAGTATATCAGCATCCTTTAATGCTTGTGTAGCAGTAAGATTATCAGAACCAGCAGCAATCAGATTCCCGGCAACAACATCCTGTGTATCATTTGGGAACATATCAAATGGTCCTGCAGTCATCAAAAATCGACGATCGCCACCACCTCCCTGCTCTATCCAATTTGTTGTCGCATTATAAGGAGCTGTTGGATCTCCAGAATACATAAACTTTACGGGATTACTATTGGCATCTAAAATTTGCTGGCCGGTACGAGTCAATCCTTTAAAATAATTATAGACTTCAGCACCAGTTGCTGGATTTCCCAGATCGGACGCGTCGTTATCGTATTTTAGGTACGATGTCATCATGAGAATTTTCTTATCTGGCAGAATTCTTCCATCAGGTAATCGAGCAGTATCTCCAGATGATGTAACAATCGGTCCCTGTAAAAAATCGAATCCTGCGGCTGGTGGCTGTAGTGCATATAATGCATTATTCGCAATTGCAGAATATGTGTACCCTAAACCAAGTGTGGAATCACAGCCATCAAAATCATAATTCCCAAGCCCTATATCGCAGTCGGACCAAACAGCTGTATACATCGAATCAATTTTCTGCCCGGATTTGTTTATTATCCGCCACTTATAAAATATTGTATTACCTAATGCATCCGATCGATTAAATGCCCAGGCTGTCAACTGAACTTCAACTCCAATTGGTGGAGTATTCATATTAGTATGTACCGCAATATTTGCATCATTATAGACACACCAAAGTGTCATATCACCAATTAGAAGTGGAATTCTCCGACCCCTGGCATCGAGGCTATCTGCTAAGTTATTAAATGTTCGAACCGCCGGTGCACCGTCATCGAATGGCCAATTCGCATAATCTGTACTATTATTTTCATCGTCACCTCGATAAATCACAAAAACACGATATTGTCCATCCTGGGAATTTGAACCAACAGGTCCGGCATCATATTCATAAGAATATTCAGCAATCGCCACGCGTATTGTATCCAGATATTTTCCTCCTAACCATAATCCAGACGCATAAATTGCAGTATTACTAGAACCCGCTGGCCACTTAAATCCAGCACTTCCAGTTCCGGGATCACGATTGAAAGAACCATTATTCCGGATAAACGTTGAAATCTGATTTGGACTTACATGGACGTAATCTCCCTTCACAGCGGTTTTCGCTAAAGGTGTAGATTTATTTTTCTGTTTCGTTCCATAACCAATTCCAATCTGAAATAGAACGACTATCAAAATAAATATTGAACTCAATACCCGTTTCATACTTTTGCTCTCCTCAGTGAGATGATTGTTCCAATCGTTTTCCTACCGATGTATTAGTATTCCACACGAAGACCTAAACGTATCTGACGGGGAATTCCATAATTACTCGGATTTTCTTGCATTGCTTTATAATATTCGACTGCACGAGGTCCATCGTAATCTTGATTTGCAATCCATACTTGACCATTCGTTGATTCCAACCATCCTGTATTATCTCCTTCACCTGTTCCTCGATAAGGCGTGAGAATATTTTTTGCATCCAGGACATTAAGCACATAAAGTGATGCAACCAATCCAACTTGCCCAATTTTAAACGAACGATCGACACGTAAGTCTAATCTATAATTCCAAGGACCATATGCGGCATTTATTCCGCCTGTTGGGCGAACTTCTGTTTGACTACCAAAGAATGGATTATAAACGTTAGATTGTGTATAAGGCACTCCGCTATTGAAAGTAAACAGGAAATTCAAACCAGTATTTTCAAGTAGGTAGAGTCCACCGATTGAAGGACCCTCATTGTCAACAGTTCGGAGATCAAGATTGATTGAACCGATATGCCGACGGTCAAAATCAAGAGGAGCTATCACTTTAGGTATTCGTGTTTGTGTCCACGAAATTCTAAATTGTGAATTGGGATTTGAACCCGTCCCATTTGCGTAAGCATAAGTGTAGTTAATTGAGAGAGAAACATTTTTTGTTCGCCTCAAATCAAATATGATATCGAATCCTTTCACAGTGCCGAAATCCACATTTTCATATGTCTCATAGCCATTCGGATACGCAGGATTTATGGCATCTCCAACATTACGTGACTGAATGAGATCTTTTATCTCTTTATAAAATCCCGTCACAGAGATCGCGGCATTCTCCGTAAGAAGCTGACGAAAGCCTACTTCATATGCGATAGTTCGTTCTGGTTTTAAATTCGGATTTGGTATTTGTATTGAATATGGAGCAGTGCTCATATAATACTCTTCCCACGTTTTACTGATTAGAACATCTTGAAGCCGAGGCATTTGTGTAAATGTTCCATAATGTGCATGAAACACCGCTCTGTCAGTAACGGGGAAAGAAAATCCTAGTCGTGGGCTTACTATAGTATACGGCTTCGACGCTTCAAGATCTGTTTCCTCGAATACTCCGCCTCCCGTTGTACCTCGTGCACCAAATGGATTATATGCGTCTTTCACAATCAATTCTTTTGCATCGAAATGATCTACTCGTATTCCGAAGTTCAGAACAAGATCTGCTAACTCAATTTTGTCCTGTGCATAGAAAGACAAGTAAATTGGATGTTTTGGACCTTCCTTTGGAGCAACGCCTCGAGCTTGGGCATCCCACCATTCATCACTATTGTTTTCATTCTTTCCATCATAGGTATACCCATAATAGTCAACTGATTGCGAACGATATCGCTGCCAATCAGCGTAGGTACCTGGTGTCGCTGCCTGTGCTGCAGCAAGCTGAAGTGGTGTGTTTAGATAATAATATCGAACGGTGTAACGTCTAAACTCCACACCGGCTTTTAAAAGATGAGCACCAAGTTGAAGATTTAAATCACCTTGCACACTTAAATGCGTTGTCTTCAATTTTTCATAGAGGTTATAAACATTACCAGTCGAATCCCAGATGCTGAATAATCTATCCATATTAGTTCCATTTGATGGTAGGATAGGATTCAATGAAACCAATCCGTAATTTTCTACATCCCCCATCCACTTGGGATCTCCACGTTCCATTCTTTCTTCGAAATATCCAACTTGAGCAGTATAAAACATCATCGCACCAATGTTATGTGTGAGTCTCGAGAACAAGGTATATGATGCGTTATCGAAAGCTTCCTGATGCTCAGCATTAAACAACCTCATCCTTCGAGAAAACAATGTCCCATTATCCCAATTCTGACCTTTCCGTACGTAACCCATACCTCCAATTTTAATATCCATAGTGCTGAGAGGGCGGAGCGTGAGTTTTCCGTTATATGACCACCCTTGTGTACTTGTATATGGTTTATACCCGCCTATAGATCGAGGATCATTATCCCCAAGATATGATCGTTCGGCAGCAATAAATAAGGAGGCGATATCGGTACCGGGAATAATTGGTCCACCGAGAGACATATTAAATATATTATATCCCCATCCACCTGACTTTCCAACTTCAGGTTTCATAAAACCATCTGTCACTACTTCACCTGCGATTGAGTATTTTGTTGAGGCTGATTTTGTAGTCACACCGATGCGACCAGACATCGCAGAACCGTATTCGGCATTGAATCCACCTGTTTCCATTTGAAGTTGTTCAATAGCATTCTGATTTAGATTGTTAAACATTGCACTTTGTGTCCCCTTAAAATCATTATTGATGGCTACGCCATCCACCATTACTCCAACTTCTTCAGTTCTCCCGCCTCGAATGTGGAGATTGTTCGATCCCTCATCTTTCACTACTGAAGCTTGAAATCCTACAGCATCTGTGACAGTTCGAAGAGGTAGAATGGCTAAATCTTCAGCTTTTGAAACACGCAGTGTATTAGTATAATCTTTATTAATAAGCGGTCGCTCAGCAACAATTTCGACGCTCTGAACTTCTACTTCTTCCGAATAAAGATTCAAGTTGAGTTCCGTCGTTAATCCTTGTGCAATTTGAACATTGGTTACTGTCATTGTTCGATAACCGACATAGCTTACTTTCACCGTATAAGTTCCAACTGGAACATTAATAACGAGGTAATTTCCATCTATGTCGGTAGAAGCTCCCCTCGTTGTACCTTCTATGATGATATTTGCACCTACGAGTGGCTCATTCGATTTTGCATCCTTTATAATACCATGGATTTTCCCCGATTGAGGAAACAGAATGGATGGAACAAACAAGAGAAACGCCAAAAGTGTAACGATTCTTCGAAACATAGTTGTTCTCCTTTAATGTAAAAATGTACACTCTATAAAAAAAATATCTGCTGACGGGATAAATTCTTGGTCGCTCAGTAGGGAAGAAGGAGGTGACCTACGATTTTGAACGCCTCAAATGCCGCAGCAGATATTTTATTTTCATTCGTATTGCAAAAGAATTCGTTTAATGGAAACTAAAAGCGTTGTTTACTTACGTGACTCTTGTGCAATATCGACGATCACTCATCGCTATTCAATTCATATGGGATGAAGTGCACAATTCTTGTGATGAATAGCAGATGCTGTATGACGAATTGTATTAACCTCAGTGCTGTGCAATAGCAACTAATTGCTGGTTGATTTCTCTGAACACAAATGAACCTGGTTTCACCATATTCTCGTAATACCATGCACAAGCTAATCGAGTCTTGCAGCAATCATTGAATTCGACTTCTCTCTTCACTGCAAAGGTTCCTCGCGGATCCCCTATGTTGCACAATGACCATGCTGCAGCTATTTTCAATTCTGGGTATTCCGAGTTCTTTAATATTGCCATTAGTGGAAGAACAGCATCTTCTGACCCTAAATGGCCCAACATCAACGCACAACTGCGCTGGAGACCTCTGTTTTCAGAAGCTAATCCCACAAGTAAATTTTGCTCGATTAATGCCCGATTGGCACTAGGTGGCAATACTGGATCTTCTGCCCAGGCTGTTTCAATTGTGCACAGACAAAACACAACTATGATGAAACAATTAATAGCTTTCATCGCGACCTCCTATAGATGAATAAACACTAAATCCATCTCCTTCTGGTGCTAACTTATAAATGAGTAAACACAGAAGAAACACGAATGGGACAAATTGCAGGAAATGGGTGACGAAGAGAATAATTATAAATGTGAATGGTGGACGATCTTTTCGATACTAACCATTGCTATGAAATCTGGTGAATAATTTGGTTTATCCGGTCACGGTACCCGCGGCTGGAATAAATTCTAACATCATCCTTAAGTAAAATCATATACGAGCCATTAAAATATGGATGCAGTTCTTTTATCGAACGAATATTCACGATAGTAGACCTATGAATCCGATAGAATATTCGTGGATCCAACTGATCCATCAGTTGATTCATTTTGATTCTAAGAAGATGACTAATTTTTCCTGTATGCAACGTAACATAATTACCATTAGCCTCTATCCAATCGATAGTTGTAGTTTCGACAAAATATATACGTCCATTATTTTTGATAGCAATCCGCTCTGAAGAATTCTGCTGGTGCGAACCATTCGTTTGAGTATCGATAAGGTGAAGAATGGAGTCGAGTCTAGTATCAATGTCCTTTAATTTGCTTGTTTGTAATTGATTTAACGTCCTTTGTAGAACTTCCCAAATTTTTTCTTCGGAAATTGGTTTCACAAGATAATCGACAGCATGAACTTTAAACGCATCAAGCGCATATTCCTGGTGAGCAGTAACAAAGACAATAAAAGGAATGTGATGAGGTTTTAGCTGTTCAACGACTTGAAATCCATTAAGGTGAGGCATCTCGATATCAAGGAAGATCAAGTCTGGTTGAACCTGTTTCAGAATTTTTACTGCCTCCACCCCATCAGAACATTCATAGATAGATTCGATATTTGTACAGTTTTCAAGCACGCGACGAATAGCGCGACGAGCTAAACCCTCGTCGTCGACTATCGCAACGCGCAAACTTTCAGTTTGTCTTCTTATTGGAGAACTTTTGGATGGAAATTTTTTATTGTACGTATTTTGCTGATGACGATGACGTACCGTATAGCGTGTAGGTACATTGTTTTTCACAAGCATCATTGACCTTGCTGGATTCGAATCTTACCTACTACCTACGTAAAGGTTTTAAAAATGTTAGCAGATTTCTCTGTTATTTCGATAAACGGTACTAATCGTCGACGAGCGGTCGACGAAACTGTATATCTGAGTATTCAAGATTCTGAAAAAGAATACAGAGAAGACTCGATTTTCAGATACTAAGGCAACCGACCAGTAAGAATTTGCAGAATAAAAAAAGATAGCAGTGAAAGTCCAGCTATCATAAATAAAACGAGGATAATCTTTTGTCTTCTTCTGCTATCATCTTTTTGATCAGAAGAATTATTTAACTTTGATTTTGCCTCATCTAACATCAAACCATCTCCTCGAATTACAGTTATTCACGACTTGAAGAATATTCCTCTTACATTCCTAACCAATATGATACTTTCAGCATAAGGATATTATCAGGTTTTACTTCAAACATCCGGTCGATCGATTTTCCCACCTCAAATCCACCGTTATATTGATCATTCATTCTTGATTGCGTCCACACAAGATAGAGTGTCGAGCCGGGTAAATATTCCCAGCGCAATACAGCATTTCCTTGAAAGGAAATAAAATCAAAATCACGATTTCCTGTATAGTTATAAGGTGTAAATAAAAACTTTTTCGGTCTGGTAAGAGATCTATAGTCGGTGTACTTACCTGATGTGATGTAGGGTTGTAAATATACCTGGAAGCTTAACTTCGGACTTAAAATCCAATCTGCACGAATGTCAGTCGTAAGTGTGTACCGATCGAGACGTGCGAAAAGATATTTCTTACTGAATGTTTCTGTAGCTGACAAATCATTAACAACTTTGTAATACTGCGCTTGATTAACTTCTTTAATAAATGTTGGTCCAATTGAGAGAGTGAGAGTGGATGTTGCTTTCACCTCTACATATGCATAAACCGTTCGCGTCCATAATGCATCGCCATACTTTAATGATCCACCTAAATTAACTACCCACCACTCACGATTGTCTGTAAATAAATTGCAAGCAACTTTCCGACTGATTGGATTTAGAGTTAAAGGCCCGCCTCGGGTAAGACGTGCATTATATGTTTCAGGATAGTAAGTAAAATTAATGTTTCCACCGTAATAGATCGGTAGCGTGACATATGTACCAATAAATAATCCCTGTGCTGTGAGGTTACCACCAAAATCATAACTACTCATTACCGCTCCATTCACACCGGCAAATTGATAATATTTTGTCGGGACATTCCAACGATAACTCGTGAAAAAATGCGCATCTAAAAAATCGCTGTAGGCAATACTTCCAAGATCATTTGCTTCAAATTTCGGACTTATGAATCCAACAGCTGTATTGAATACCCACCGGCCTCGGTTTTTATTTACCATAAACCGGCCTGCATATCCTGTCATCGAAGTGGCTGCAGTATCCAAGCTAAGATGACTTGCATCTGGCCGCTGAAAATAATGGCCGGCACTTTGTTGCACAGAATTCATTCTATTACTATTTCCAGAAATCCTAGAGATTGCTGCCCATCCACTTAAAACATAGGTTCTTTCAGAATCTAAATACGTCCAACCATCAGAGGCAACAACCAATGCATCTGAATTTGTGTAGTCACGAAGTGCAGTATCATCATACTTTCTTTGAGTATATGTGGAGAGAATTCCAAAACCCTGTGCACTGTTATTAAAATCGCGTTGTGCACGTATGACTCCATAATACGTCAATGGTTCGATTTCTATTTGGGAGCGTTGACCTTGATCATTAACATCTGCTTTTTCTCTATTCGTCAATGCATGAATCATTCCTACTTTCCAGTCATCACCAAGTGTTCCTGAAATTTTACCCGCTCCCAAAATTCGTGTGCTGGTTGGAATATCAACATAATAATTGTTAGTAGGATCATCACTGTCGATTGACCGTTGTGGTGTACGACCGATTCTACGACTATAGAAGATATTTGGATCGGTCCATCCAAAATTAACTATGTTGTTTGTTCCACCTTGCCCAAATCGAAATATGCCGACACCTTCTGTGAAGAACGGCCGTTTCTCTTCGTACAATGTTTCAATATCTGTAAGATTTAAATTTGCTGGATCAACTTCTACCTGACAGAAATCTGGATTGATCGTTCCATTTAATGTTAAACTGCTACTGAGTCCTGCCTTCACGTCGACCCCTGCGCCAGGAAGATAACGTTCCATCCGATTAAACGGATCTTCCGGATTTCCACCTATTCGCTCTGATCTCCCCGTAACGTACGGCATTGTTTCAAGTCTGGTCGGCGGAGTGATTCCTTCAATTCCAATAAGGTGCCAGAATCGGGAAGCGAAACCACTTTCATTACGTGGTGTAAAAGCTATCATATCAGTTTCATTTCTGCGACTAATATATCGCTCAACGTTAACACCCCAGACCTGTTGTAATCCTTCTTTGAATCGAAGCTGCGAGTACGGGATTTTCATTTCAATGCTCCATCCATCGACATCGAGATGAGAAACACCTTCCCACACAGCATCCCAAGAAAGATCATTTGGTTGCTTCACATCGTTTTCAATAATACCATCTGCAAGAGTGCCGGCAGCTGAGACGTAAAAAAAATATCCATTTCGATGATCATCATAAGGATCGAAGTATACAACACAACCGTCAGAAGGATCTCCCCAAATAAAATCCCGTCGAACAAGTCGCGCCATGATCGAATCAGGATTATTGTCATAATACTTGCCTGCAAAATAAATAGCTTCATTATCGTAGGCGAACCAAATTTCACATCGTTGCGATGGCGATTGATCCTGATCCGGATCCTGCTGAATCATTCCGGTAAATCCAGCATGTTGCCAGATTGATTCAGAAAGAATTCCATCGACATTCACAGTTTCGTGCAATCGTTCTGCAACAATTTGCTTTTCGTTAAAATTGTTTTTTGAATAAGTAATATTTAAACAAATAAGATAAGCGAGAACGAAAAAAAATATATGGCGCATCATCATCACTCCTGCTAACTATTTTCACATATTCCTATTTAGATATACACATCTCTCTAAAAAGAGGCCCTTCGAATTCGATAAACGGCGATATGGCTCGTCAGGTGGACTTCTTGAGCTTACATTTTTTAACAAAAATTCCCATTTTTATTAGATCGTAATGTTCTATTATTATCCAAACCATTTGTCGCTTAAAACCACCGTCTATCGTTCAACGGCACCGCTCACCTACACAGACTTTACTATATGAGAAGAAATACTCAAATTAGTGCATCTTAAAATATTCTTATGCTCAAAACACGATATTCATATTCATTCCTGACGCTGCAAAATCTTACCTTCTGGCACTTTCACATTACTGGTTGGATTTTGTTCTGGTGCGGTGATGTGGTTATTATTCACTTGCAGAGAATTTTACCGGGGGAGATCGTTGCACAAGCACTTGATGCACCTCTCGGATTTTTACTTGGACTTATCCTGCGCCAGGTATTTTTACGAATAGATTATAAAAAGTTATCTATCCTTGCATTACTCGCCTTTGTGATCTTTTGGTCAGTAGTCTTTAACCAGCTTTGGCATGCAGTAATGACAACTACCCGATACTATTTCATGGGACCGAATTCCCTGCTGACCATGGCTAATCCTAGGATTGCATTTCCTTGGTTGATCCAGACATTACCTCTATGGTTTGGATGGAGTGTGCTTTACTTTAGCATCAAATACTGGCGTGATTGGGATGCAGAAAAAAAACGTGCACAACAAGCTATCTCACTTGCCCACCGTGCTCAATTACAGATGCTCCGCTATCAGGTTAATCCCCATTTTCTATTTAATGCACTTAATTCGGTACGAGCACTCATTGATGAGGACAAAAAGAATGCAAAAGGAATGATCACTGAACTTTCGGAATTCCTCCGTTATTCACTTGTGACGCGCGATCATACTGAGGTTACACTGGCGAACGAACTTGAAGCAATCCGTCATTATTTATCCATCGAAAAGAAACGTTTTGAAGACAAACTTGAAGTAACATTCGAAGTAGATCAACGATCGGAAGAATGTCCGATCCTCAGTTTTCTAATACATCCGTTTGTCGAGAATGCCATTAAATATGGTATGAAAACAAGTCCGATGCCGTTACGTATACATATTCATACATCATCGACGAACGGACAACTTCGTATCGTGGTTTCAAATACTGGATCATGGTTAGAAGCTCGAACAGAGTTGGAGAGAAAATCTAATGGTACTGGCACTGGCCTAGAAAATGTTCGCGCTCGATTGGAAAATGCTTATCCAGAACGATACCGCCTCGACACAAAGGAAAGTGACGGATGGGTACAAGCCATCGTGGAAATTCAAACGTTATCCACGGAAAGGTGAAAATATGAAATACTTACCTTCTCGTATACGCGACATCCCTTTTTGGTACTATCACTGTACCGGTTGGTTACTTTACTCTGGGGCTCAATTAGGATTATATATTGCTTGGCGCGGATTTATGTGGAAACCTCTCCTGAGTATTTCCATCCAACTGATTGTGATATTTTTCCTTTTACTTGGTATGCGTCGCTATTATCAGCGGATTCCATTTCAGACTATGTCACTGATTCCGCTTCTATCCCGAGTCGTTATAGTCTCATTTCTCACAACAGTAATTTGGTTGTTCTTTTGGGCGGGTATTGAATACAGCATCTTTACAAAAAAACTTCTAGAATACATCAGTGTGCCTGTGCGTGTTGCAAGCCGATTATCATTATCTTTTCCAATCTTCCTTGGTTGGAGCGCATTGTATTTCGGAATAAAAGCATGGCGCGATTGGCTTAACGAACGCGATCAGACAGAACATGCAACAGAAGCAGTACAACGTGCACAACTCCAGATGCTCCGGTATCAATTGAATCCGCACTTTCTTTTTAATGCATTGAATTCTGTGCGCGCTCTTGTGGATGAAGACGCCCGCAGTGCTAAAACAATGATCACAGAATTATCAGAATTCTTACGCTACTCGCTCATGAGCCGGAATAAACCTATTGTAACATTGAAGGACGAGCTCGATGCAATCCGACTCTACCTCTCAATTGAGCAACAGCGATATGAAGACAAACTTCAAATCAGCTATGATATTGGACCCGGTAGTGAAGATGTACCAGTTCCAAGTTTTCTCATTCATCCAATAGTCGAATACGCTTTACGGTGTGGAATGCAAACGAGCTCTATGCCTATTTACTTAAAGATCGAATCTCAGATCATCGAGAATCAATTAAGGATTGCTGTTTTACATTCCGGATGCAATATGCCGTCAAATGGAAATGGAATAAGTGATTCAGGTATTGAACAAGTCAAAGCGCGACTTGAAGAATTGTTCCCAAATAAGTACCGCCTTTATACTTTCCAGAACAATGGTCAAGCTCAGACCATTCTCGAACTCGCAATTTTAAACGGAGTAACTAATGAAAAAGAAGTTGCGAGCAATTATAGTCGATGATGAACGATTAGCACGGAGTGATTTACGCTCTATGCTTTCGGAGTATAAAAACATCGAGATTGTAGGTGAAGCAGATGGCGTTAGCAAAGCAATCGAGCTAATCAACAAAGAAGATCCTGACTTATTATTCTTAGACATCCAGATGCCGGGCGAATCAGGATTCGATTTGCTTGAAAAGATGGATCTCCGCGCACGGGTCGTGTTTGTGACTGCCTACGATGAATATGCCATTCGCGCTTTTGAAGTTGATGCCATTGATTATCTTCTCAAACCGGTCAATCCTGACCGACTGAAGTCGGCTGTAGAACGACTAAGCCGTGAAGATATTTCATCGACCGAGAATCGACGGTTACTCGAATACGACGATGCAATGCTTCTGACAATCAACTCACACCTGAAATTCCTGCGAGTTAATTCAATTGTGTATATTCAGGCTGCTGGGGATTATTCAGAAGTGGTGACGCAAGATAATAAGAAGGGCTTAATACAAAAATCAATGACTGAGTGGGAACAACGGCTACCGGAAAAATATTTCTGCCGCATTCATCGTTCAACCATTGTCAATATCGAATACATTAACAAGATCGAAGAATGGTTTGGCAATTCCTACCAAGTGCAACTTAAAGGGATTGATACTCCACTCACAATGAGTCGTCGTTACGCTGCACTTCTGAAACAGAAAAAAGGATAAGATTTAGAATTCAACGACTTGTTGAATAAGTAACGATTTTCAAATGTCTCCGCTCATCGAGTAATCCTGACGCTGTTTGTCGGGACATACTGAGATGTAGGACACACCGAAACCAAAGATTTTCCGGTAGTTGAGTAGTCCCGCCGTTGTTAGGCGGGACGTATCGAAACTACAGACTACCTATAGCTCTCTTCGATACATCGTCTCTATAACATAACTCGAGGCAAATCTCGATGTAATGCACGATCAATCAACGAGCGTAATATAGTAGCCCCGATTATCGAGTAATCCCGACGCTGTTTGTCGGGATGTATCGAGATGCAGTATGCATTGGAAAGCATTACTACGTAATACACCTAACGTCCTTCAGGTTCCTGTAAAAATCGCGATTGCCATTCATGACGCCTTCCAAAGAATTCACAATACGCAATCTCCTGCAGAAACAAGTCTGAAGGATGTAACTGATCTGCATACCTCAAACTAGCCAGTGCTTTTGCAAATTGATAATCGTACTCGTAAGCAATCCCCAGATTAAAATAAGCTTTATAAGTATCCTTATGTTTTTCGTATTTTTCAGTTGCTAACTGAAATTTAGCAATTGCGTCTGCGTATCTCTCTCTACTAATTAATTCAATACCTTCTTCCAGTTCTGGAAAATCACCGTCTTTATATAATTCTACCCGTCGCATTCCAGTATGCACTATCAACGTCTCTATCAAATCTTTGATAGTCTGTTTACGTCGATGTGATTTAATCCCCAATAAATCTTCACCTATAGTTTTAATGATACCTCCAAAAACTGATTCAAAAAAAGACTCCTTTTTTGCTTGTTGTTCGGAGACAGCGACAAAGAATACTGAACTACGTTCCATCACATCGAGTGTAGCTCCATCTTTTATTAGATAATGAAATTCATCGATATCTCTCGTTTCCTCCATTTCCTTTTCATGTTTTCCTCTTCCCTCGGTATATGTGCTGGATTCTTCGTGCGTATCATGATATCCCGAAATCACGATACTTGGAATTTTTATTAAGGAATCAGGCAACTCCGGGGGCAAAGTTCCATAAGGCTGTGGAATGAACCTGCCATGACTGCTAAGGGCATTAAACAATTCCTGTCGGAATTCCTTAGCTGACTCTCCCTCGATATCAGTAATGTACACCTCTATTTTACCTCGATCTACATATCCCTCAGTAGACCTAAAATCGACTGCAACTGTGCCAGTGGCACAACCTGCAAGGAAAAATAAAATTGGAGCACATAAATACAAATAAGTAGTTTTCATATTAATCTACTCCTCTCTTGTAATCTACATTGTAACCATCCGAATTTTATTTCGGACGCGAAGCAGGTGGAACTAATCCATTGAGACGATAATACACTACTAATTGTCCATAATGTTCACCCGAATGCTCAATGATTCCAGCCCAACCGAACCATCCATGTGCCATAAAATTGCCCCAGGGAAATTGAAACTCGCGTGTGAAGCCACTATCGCCTTGTAATTTTATTAACTCTGCCCCATCGGTGATTGACTGTTTTAGGTATTTAATAATATCTGCTTTTGTGGAAAATTTTTTCTGCAAGGAATCGTCATTACCAATGTATCCCACCGTTGAACCTTTATTGGCATTAATCATATAGTAGCTCGCAGATGTCAGGTGCAGGAGATTTCCTCCGAATGTCCGTTCATCCTGTTGGGCTTTGAAGTTATATTTGTCTTCAGGAAATTCCTCCGCTGTTATGATTAACTTGGAGCCAAAGCTATTCCACCACCATAACAACTCTTCCGAAATACTCTTTGCCGGTTTAGGTGGTTCAGATTGTTTTTTTTCTTGTGCCAAAGTGAATGTAACTGAGAAAGCCACAAGTACACTCAATAAAGGAATTGTTAAAGGTCTCGACATAGAGTGCTCCTTTCGTAATTATGATAATTACACCTTATTATTCAGAAGTATATTTTCTCCTGACAAATTTCTCTTCCTTTGTCATTACGAGCAGTTTCATCGCGGAGTCATAAACTGATGGACTCGCCATAATCTGGATTTCCATGGTTTTACGGTTCACTTCAGCAAACGACGCTTCGTGATGACGGTGACCTTGTGTTATTACAACAAATCAATGCAAGTACTATACAAATATCATTTTTCCTTATTGTGTTACTTACCTCATTTACTATAAAGACATTCAAAGGGAATTGGCAGAGGCTGTTCAGTTCCAGGCTGGACATAAAGCACACTTAGACCGCGTTCGCCACCTCGTTGAAAATATTCCGCTCGAACCGAGTAAAATCCTTTCTGTAATGGAATCATGTAAGTCTGTGTATTTCCCATTGCGTGTAATCCATCATTCACCAGCACGAGATCATCATTAATGAATAATTTAGCACCATCATCTGAATCCAGTGTAAATATATAATACCCCTCTTCTTTGATTTCTATATAACCTTCCATCACGCAGCCAAAATTGTTGAGGTCGGGCATTTTATCCAGATTAAATGACGCATCCATTCGTCCAGAATTTACAGGTGTAAGTTTCGTAAAATCAGGTAGCTTATCCCATTCCCCTCGGTAGTAAGCAAAATTCAATCCACCCGGTTTTACGTTCTTAGGTTTTGGAATTGCCTTCAGAGTTTTTCCTTCTTTAAATGAACCTGTTGTAACCGTTTTATTAGCACCGCGCACATAGAAAGATCTAACTTTTAACTCAGCTGGACCTGTCAATATTAATACAGAATCTGCTTTAGCCGAAGTTGCCATCGGTTCTGTGCCGTCAATCGTATACCGTATATTCAAATTCCCAAAGAAATAGATCTTAAAAGGTTTGTTCTTCAATGCAACACCATTCATAGGATGAAAAGTGATTTTCGCATTACTATATCCTTCATAGAAAAATTTCAGTCCATCGTAGATACCTTTTAACCTGACTGAGTTATGTGTTTCATTGGGATAAAGACTGAGCTGCCAGTGCAGATCTTTGGGTGCAAGCGCTCGGAAAATAGAATCCATCTCGTTAATGCGCATATACGTATAAGTCGTCTGAATACCTGCTATCCAGAACGATTTGTTCGCTCCGGAAAATTTTCCAAGCCGTTCTTTTGCATAATTCAAGACGAAGCCATTACTCCCCTGGTATGCAGGATCGGAAGCAAGATAAGCACTGAAAAGCTGGGGATCTGCCAAGAAAGCATAAGTGACAAATAATCCGCCGTACGAATGCCCGAATAAAGTGCGCTCTCCATTAGCAGGATATTTCTTTTCGATATATAGAATCACTTCTTTTTTGATGAAGTCGAGAAACTTATTCGCCGCATTTACAGGTAGGAAATCCCGATCCCTCTGATTGACACCATTCAGATATGTATTTGGTAATCCAACAAAGATTGCCGGCAGCAGGTATCCTTCTTGCTCGGTAAATCGATGGATAAATGGCACAATATTGATGTTCCATTCCCCATCCAACAAGTAGACAACTTCATATTTTTCATTTGGCTTTTGTGAAAAACTATCAGGAAGTACAATTTCCAGGAACCGTTTCTCCTGTAATATTTCGGAATAGATAGAATCTCTGATAATTGGAAATTCTTGCGCGGAAGCTATACTTTGAAAAACAATTAAGCATAGTATTATTCCGATCATAAATGATGTGAATACGTTCTTCATTGTTGTTCCTTTCATTTTACTTGTTCGCCGAACTAACATAAATTTTTAAGCCTCGCTTGACCTCATAAACAATTACACCGCCAAATGTAACAATAAAACGAATGAAACTAAAAAGGTATTTTAATTATCCATAAATACACTTATAAACCAGAATAGAAATCGCCAATATTGAAGTGAGACTGTTAAATGCTGCAATGGATAATGAGCGGACTTTTATTCCATAGATGGACCAACCTATAACACCCATCGTGAAAATGACATACATAGGGAGCGAAATTGCTACAGCAGGTGTCGGCCTCATGCTCCAGACTGTAATGACCTGTGGGACAAATGCCGAAGAGGTACATATACCAGAGAGTATTCCTAAAATTTCAATCCGCTTCATGACAATCCTTTCAATTTTGTCTGCTCAAAAAGTAGCCAAACCTCTTCTTGATTGCAATTGAACTTATTTAAAGTGACTAAATAGGCTCTCGCTCGTTTCAATACGTTCGTTTCAACCGATAATCTCAAGGTAATACACAATCACTCAACGAACGAAGCAAAGTGCCCCCCGATCATCGAGTAGTCTCGACGTTATTCGTCGGTACGTATCGAGATGTGGACTGTTTTCGCTTGGAGGGAGTTATACTCCCGACTTCCTATATTTCTTGTTCAGGAGTCCAACTCCTGAACGGCTAAAGAAATGTGAGATGCATTTGGAATATACATGCTTAGATTAATTAAGAATTTCCACTTCTATATTCCCAACATCAAAGAATTTATTTTCATACTCCTTCAGCTTCGCCCTTGAAACCTCCATTCGACACACCGAGTGAACCTGAGGCCCTCCAAACACTCCATCCTCAACATAACTACAAGTACACGAGAAAAGAGAAACAAATTTTAAATACGGCTGTGTCCATTCCTGTTGATTAACGGCCTGTAAAAAATCATAAAGATTCTGCTTGATTCGATAGAGTGCTTCTCTTTCGTGGACTTTTTCGTCTGTAAATTGACTCGATTCAAGAATAAATTCTATCCGTTGGGAGGCAGGATCAATTATCACTTTTCTAACAATATGGTAATATTGATGTGCAGATTTTTTCTGTCGATTCAAATACCAGGAATCAGAAATATCAACCGCTGTTTTCTCTTGTAATTGTTTCAGTTCTTCTTTCAGATGTATCGATTCAATCGGTTTCTTGAGTTCGGCGAGCACTTGTTTTGACGCAGGTACGCGTTTATCTTTATAAAAGTACTCATCCTTTTTGGCTTGCTGGAGTTTGTTTTGAAGTGCTCGTTCATATTTCTCATCATACTCTGGAAGTTCTTTACCAGTGGTTTCTTTGTATATGCGTCGAATATTGTGCTTGTCCAATTCTTCGGACAGAATTGTCTTGCGACGGGCAGGATTTGAGAACCTTATTGAATCTTTAATAAATAATTTCATTGAAGGAAAATCAAAAGACTCTGGATGAGCGTGTGAAATCTTTACAAATACTGTTGCTACCGTTGAAAGGATCATCAGCTGAATGGCAATCTCAAAATTAGGTGCTGTGAAAAGATCTATGATGGGTTGAACAATTTCCCAAAGAATTCCGCAAGAGCTGATAAGAACTCCCCAAGAAAGAATACCAAGCAAATATCTTGCCTGCTTTGGAAGCTGATTTTTTTCCCAAGAAGCTTTTAGCGATTTCAAACTGAAATAACATACACTAAATATTATGAGAGATAAGAGAAGCATCCTTTTTCAAACTCTACGAGCCTTTTATCTAAAAATAAGAAAACAAATGTTACCCTACTTCAATAATTCGATTCAAAACAAATATGATACTATGACGTGCGATTGAATACTTAATAAATTCACTCTCTTACTATTTACCCTCGTACTCAAGAATCCCTTCGTATGAAGTTGAATTCTGATAAGTCGCAAATAGAATAACCTTACCTTTTTTGATTTCAACAGTTCCTTCGAAATACTCTCCCTGTTGTTTCAGATGATTCCATTCTTGTCCCATTATGATAGCTGCCTTAGTAGCACCCGGCAATTTGATCCGGAAGAATTGAGGAGAACCGGCTACAAGCTCTTTCCTTAATGGACCAACAATCTCGGCACCCGAGTTCATATACCTTTCAAATTTTATCGGAGATGGTGCGCGTTTAATACTACCCGTTCCCTGATACTCAAGTAACGCCTGGTATTCCTGCCGATCCGGATATTGCGCAAATACTGTAATTCTTCCAACATCGATTTCTACCATACCCTCAAATTGTTCACCATGCTTTTTGAGAAAATCCCATTCCTCTCCACATACAACCGCTACTCTCTCTGCATTAGCCACTGTCATCGAAAACATTTGTATCGAACCGGAAGGAAGTTCTTTGGTGATTGGTAACTGAAGTTGAACATTTCTTTCTAAGAATGCTGCAAATGTAACTGGAAATGATTCAGACTTCGCTTCATTTGAGTGCGTGATCACCTTAAATTTTATTGCATGGGGATATGATCCATCGCTTCGACCTCTCTTAGCAAAGATATTAAGGAAATATTCACCTGATGTTGGCGGCCTGACACGGACACGATAAATTAGTCCAGTTCTCTGGATCAAAGCTGCGTTTTCAAATACTCTTCCCTTTTGCTCTAAACTTGCCATGCAATAAACATTCGTTGGAGCATAAATCTCTACAACATTTCCTTCCTGAACATCAAGCACTGCTTGTTCCTTATTTTGAATCACCAATTCGCATTCAAAAAAGTTAGGCGAAACAAACGGAAGGTTCTGAAATTCCCTCTGCGAGACAGGTTTCTTCAAAAGCTGCCAGTGTTCATCAGTTGGTAAATGACGATAGATGAATTCTTCTGGTTTTGTAAAGAAATAGTACGGTTCAAATTCTTTCTTAAAACTATGATCATAATCGACACTGCCGGCTCCCCAGGTGCAATCGACAAGTTTCCATTCGCCATTAATTTTTATCGCATTCCATGCATGATTTGTCTCGCTTGGAATCTTATCGCCCGGTTCATAAGCAAATCCTTTTGCATATCCATCAATCGATGCAACTTCTAAGCCTGCTTCTTTACCCAATGCTTCAAATAGCGACGAATAACCAGCACACACTGATGATCTGGATTCAAGTACATCCCCTGATTGTGTAGAAGAATAATCTCCTGAAAAATATCCTTTCACATCGTAAGAAATATTATTGGCGATCCATCGAAATATAGCGCGTGCTTTTTCTTCATCGGTTGAAAATGGTTTGGTTAAATATGAAGAAAGTGTTTTTATAGATTTTGTAACCGATGCAGGTGCATTGAGTGCATGCCGATCAATCGCAGCATACCGGGATTCATCATCCGCAATTGAAAGCGATAGATAGACAATGGAAAGATTAATAAGAAATATTATTTTTCGCACATTACATACCCAATATGGGCTTTAACTTATTTCAAAAATAGTTAATGTCGTCATGCTGAACTCCTGCCCGTCCGGCAGGCGGGCGGTTCAGAATCAATTTTTAGGGAAATGAATAGATTCCCTTCTTGCTACAGGCAGGGAGTCCAGAATTATCTTTCATTTATGGCGCTTCGACTACTGCAATTTCGAAAGGTTTCACAGTAACTGAAACCTCGGAAATCACTGGTTGATTAAATCGAACAAATGTAGAATCAAACTTCACAGGTAAATCTTCATTACGCACCAATTCCTTCCAAGTTTTTGATAGCGCTTTTTGAGTCGAGCGGATTTTCATCGGTGTTGTATCATCGCTCATATTATAGAGAACAAATTGTTTTGCACCAAACAAATATAAGCCCACACCACCGGGACCATTTACTTCTACTCCTAGCTCATCAACAAAAGCTCTTCGCAGAGTATTCAAGGCCTTTGCCGGCAACCGTAATAAATCATAGCTGTTGTCGGGCATATTCAGGACATACATATTCCCTTTGAGATATGGTACCTGTAAAAACACACCGTAATCATAATCGTCGCGTTCGACTGCTATATCTCGTACATACGGCCATGTCGTCGTTTGAATTTTAGGGAATGTGAATGGTTTATCTGATTTTATTAGATCCTGTCTAAACCATCCTTCTCGGACTCGTATTTGATCTGATGTAACGCTTCCCTCGCTGCCTTCTAATAGATTCAATGTATGTTTGAATTCAGTATTACTAAGTTTTTTCCAAAGTGGCCACGTCATGAAAACATCTTTTCCATCTCGAAGACGACCGAGCATTTCCTGTGCGAGTAATGAATCACGCCCCAACGATGCTTCTGAATATGAATGAAGAGAAAATATTGCGTCTTTACTTTCTACTGGAAATTTAGCAACTGGATTTATGGGAATACCAACCATTCCAAGATAGGCAAATATATTATACTCACCTGTTGAACCATACGGAAGATGCATTGGAACTCCACGCGGTTCTCCCTTTATCATCCCAGCTACGCGATCGAATTCAGGTAACATTTTTACGAAATGCGGATAAACATCACTTGAAGGATTTGGTGGATAAAGCTGCCCGCCACACCAGAGAATTATTTCCGGTGTTTGTGCGAGAACTGCCTGCCACACTTGAGCAATATAATCATTATACGCTCCTTTCATGTCGTAATTATCGAGCCATGAACCCACCCATTTTTTCGAGTCAACACTCGACCACCATCTCTGAAAGACATATCCACTATAAATCGGAATGTGTTGGTCATGAACCATTCGGTTGCGTGTTTCTATACCAACCGCCATTTGATCGTACATCATCGTTTCATGGTATACATCATATCCGTTTGTACGATGTCCTTCGTACCAATTTGGATACTTAATTGTAATTTTCACCTTCGGATTAACTTCTCGTGCTGGATCGAGAATATATTTTTTGCATTGTGCCATTTTCAACTTTGTACGGTAATCAGCCCAACTCTGTTCTCCACGATCCTCTATACTTTTTGCATCAACAGATATTGTAAAAAGCCAGTCGTCCAAAATAATATCATCAAAAACCTGGGCAAGTGATCGTATGCGTTTTTCAAGTGCCTCCATATCTTTTTTATTATGGTATGTCGATGGTCCAGCTTCTCCCATTGGCACCATTCCACCAGTAACTTTGATGCCAATTGCGCGAAACCTCTCAGAAATTTTCTTCAATAAAGAAACGTTAATTTCTCCATGCCCTGGTCCTTCTAAATAAACATGAACAGGTTTAACGGGGGCAAAGTAATCCATTGTTTTTTTGAACCTGTCAGTATCTCCTAGTAAAGAATCCACATCCCTCGAAGTGAAATAGATGGCATATTTCAGGTTTCGCCACCCTGATGCTGGACTACTTTGTGTAAAAAGCTGACTCGGAAATAATATCATTCCAATCATCAGCGTCTGTAGCAATCGATTGGAGTATGCTGAGTAATCTGAAGATTTTTGATTCATATTTTCCTCCAGGAAAAAATTTTACAAACTAACCGAATATTGTAGAGAATGTATTTGTTCAGGTGATAAAGTGCAAACGCAAGTGAGGAATTGAATTGTATATCTCTTTTTTGGGCCCATTTCAGGATTCTAATAATAAAAGTTTTGAAGAAACTACATTCCAACAGCTATTCTACTTGCCATTTTCATTTAGAAATCGCCAATTCGCCATCGGTACTTCTCTTGTTCCTATGGAGACTAAATAATACGGAATGAGACAATAATGTTAAAAAACGAAATCGGATCACTAAGTTATAGTATCATTCCGGTTAATCAACCTAAAATTAGACACTTAGCACAAGAAAACAAAACGAATTATGCAAGTTCATGTTCCCTTATTGATGCTGTTAAAATGATTTCAAATTTGGGAAAGAACTTACCTGTTGGCACAAGTCTAACAGATAAATTTGCCGATGTCATAAAGAATATTGATGCAAAAGGAACAAGAATAGTAACTTAACTTCATTTTTTCCCTCCAGACCCTTTCGGGGGAGCCTCGTCGAGAGAAATCTCGACCCCTGAGAGGGTCACCCTCTATTAGCTAATTCAAAAACTAGTCACATCATTTTATGATATATCGGTGTAAGAATTCACCGGTAACCGAGCGTGTATTTCGAATAATTTCTTCTGGTGTACCTGTAGCAATAACTTCTCCACCTTTTTCTCCCGCCCCTGGACCAAGGTCAATTATAAAATCAGCACATTTCACAACATCCATATTATGCTCGATAACAAGAACAGAATGGCCAATTTCTATTAAGGCATCAAAACATTTGAGAAGTTTTGCAATGTCATCGAAATGCAGACCTGTTGTCGGTTCATCAAAAATGAAGAGAGCTTTTCCTTCCTGATCTGAGGATGAAAGATGATGGGCTAATTTTATACGCTGTGCCTCACCACCAGAGAGTGTTGTGGCAGGCTGACCAAGACGTAAATAACCGAGACCAACATCATCTAATATTTTCAGTTTTTTTGATACCCTTCTGCCATCCGGAAATGCTGAAAAGAATTCAATAGCCTCCGTAACCGTCATATTCAAAATATCATCGACATTTTTTCCATGATAGCGGATATCTAATACTTCCTGCTTAAAACGTTTTCCCTTACAAGACTCACATGGAATAAATATATCAGCCAGAAATTGCATTTCGATCCGTTGTACTCCATCGCCTTCGCACACTTCACAACGTCCTCCGGGAACATTAAACGAAAAATATCCCACAGGATATCCATGCGTTTTTGCTGAAGGAGTATGGGCAAGTAAATCCCTGATCAGATCGAATATTTTAATATAAGTGATAGGATTTGAACGAGGACTTCTACCAATTGGTGATTGATCGACTAATTCAATCCGGTTAACATAATCTGATCCTTCAATATCCCGACACTTGCCGGCAGTTCCATCATATCCGCCTTTACGTTTCATTAAACCAGCATACAGCACTTCATGTACGAGTGTACTTTTACCTGAACCGCTGACTCCGGTAACGCACACGAACATATTCAATGGGATTCTGATATCAATATTCTTGAGGTTATGTTCTGAGGCACTTCTAACAAAAATTGATTGCTCATTATCACGGCGCCTAATCTCTGGCAATGGAATTGCTAGCGAACCATTTAAATATCTCGCAGTTAAGGACGTAGGATGTTGAAGAAGTTCCGTCATTGGACCATTAAAAATAATCTCTCCCCCATTTTCACCTGCACGCGGACCCATATCCACAACAACATCAGCTTCGCGCATCATCTCGTCATCATGCTCGACAACAATGACGGTGTTACCAATATCACGCAGCTTCTTTAGAAGTGTGATCAGCTTTTCATTATCTCTTGGATGCAATCCAATTGTCGGCTCATCTAAAACGTATAACGAGCCCATTAATGAAGATCCAAGCGATGTGGCAAGGTTGATTCGCTGTGATTCTCCACCGGAGAGTGTCATCGACAATCGATCAAGAGTGATATATCCAAGTCCAATATTATTAAGGAATCGGATACGCTTTCGAATTTCCTCAAGTATGCGTTTAGCAATCAATTCTTCATTCTTCGACAGCTGTATATCTTGAAAGAACTGATGTGCTTCTTCTATCGTCATCCGGACAATGTCATGTATGTTTTTCCCTTCTACACGTACGTTCAATACTTCTTTCCGGAGTCGCGATCCTCTGCAATCATCACACGAAGTATATCCGCGGAATCTACTCAGGAATACTCTGTAATGTAGCTTATATGATTTCCGTTCGATGAATTTAAAATATTTACGAATCCCATCAAACCCTTTGCATCCATCCATAATGATAGCGAGGTGGTCCTTAGATAACGTATTGAAAGGAACATCTGCAGGAATTCCAACTTCTTTTGCAACACGTAAAAGATCAAGAAGATTCTCCCGCCATCGTGGAAATGTCCAAGGAAGAATAGCTCCCTGCCGTATTGTTTTACTCGGATCAGGTACCACTAAATCCATATCTATTCCGATAATCCTTCCAAAACCCTGGCAAGTTGGACAAGCACCAACTGGATTATTAAATGAAAATAAGCGCGGCTCAGGATCTTCAAAACGAATATTATCTTCTGTGCATTCAAAGTGCTTTGAAAATCGCAGGAATTGCTGTGAATCTATAATTTGGACGTAAACATACCCATTACCTTCTTCGAACGCAATTTGAATAGAATCAGCAAGCCTGTTTTCGTTTTCTTTATCATTATGACGTACAATGAGCCGGTCTATTAATACGTTTATGTTCTTCTTCGATCTTGGTTTATAAACCTGCTCATTTAAGTCGATCAGTTTATCCTCCACAACAATCCGGAAAAATCCTTGCTTCTTGAGTACTTCAAGCTCCTCTTTCACAGTTCGACCCGGGTGGTCATGCATTGGGAACATTATGAATATCTTCGTTCCTTCCTTTTCTCGTTGAATCCTGTCAACAACGGTTGATACTGAATCACGTTTCACCAGCTTTCCACAGATTGGGCAATAGGTCTGTCCAATTCGACCAAAAAATAAGCGCAGGTAATCGTAAACTTCTGTAGTTGTTGCAACAGTTGATCGCGGATTACGGGATGTTGTTTTCTGCTCTATCGCTATGGCAGGACTAATCCCTTGAATAGCATCCACATCGGGCTTTTCCATTCGTTCAAGAAATTGTCTAGCGTAGGAGGATAGACTTTCGACATAGCGCCGCTGCCCCTCTGCATATAATGTGTCAAATGCCAGACTCGATTTTCCAGAACCACTGACTCCGGTAAGCACAATCAACTTGTTACGAGGTAATGTGAGGCTAATATTCTTAAGGTTATGAACTCGCGCACCGCGAATTATAATATCAGACTTATTCTCATTCGAGATTATGGTCTTATCCTCTCGAGTGTAGTGTAAATCTGAGACACTTTTCTTCTCATTTTTAGCCATGGATAGGGCTAAAGATAAAGAAAAAAAAGGAGAGGAAAAACTTAAGGTTTTAATAAAAGATCTATAATAACAATATTCTGATCAATTCTTTAGATCGTTAGATTGGTCACAGAAAAGTAATTAACGAAAGTTAAAGCTTGCACAGATGATGCATTCAAAATAACTTTAATGAGCGTTACGAAATTGTTTGAAGCGTTTAATTTTTCCACGTATCGTGGAAAGTATGGCACGACTTGAAATCGGTTTTTCCAAATAATCATCTACACCTAATTCTTTGGCTATCTCGAGGAATCGATCATCTTTATATCCAGTGAGAAAAATAAATGGAATTTGTTGGAAAGATCGATTCTCCTGTAACTTATCGCAGAATGTAAATCCGTTCATAGTTGAGTTCTGAAGATTAATGTCACAAATAATCAAATCAGGTATTTGATTTTGTAGATACTCAAATGCCTCGTCTGAAGTAGACAATGCAATTACATCAAAGCCCTCATCTTGTATCATTTCAGATAACATTGATAAATAAGGCTTATCGTCGTCTATAAGCATGATAACATCACGTTGATATTTAGGTGCAATAACCTTGTTTTTATTTTGAAGAATTAAAAATTCATCGTAGGTAAGTTGGAATGAACGCTGAAGCTCTAAAGCCGATTTACCATCGCGAGTATATTCTGCAAGAGAGATATCAAAACAAATTTGTTTTACTTCCGCTTCCAACCGATTATGATCTTCCTCAGAAATATGTAAAATCTCCCTTAAGTCGCGCAGTTGGCGTTTTTCATCTATATTTGGCGCTCCACCACTCCAGGCACCCATAAGTGCTTCGCGATAATATCCACATTCAACATAATTATCGTCTACATCCAAGTCTGCATTCTGCAGATCCTCTGTTAAAACAGGAGGAATAGATTTCTCTATCGGTGGTTTAGCATCAACGACTAATTTTTGACTTGCAATTGATGCCACCATCGCATCCAATGGAGCTAAAGGTAAAGATGAATATGGATCGGGAATTGTAGCGAAGGCTTTATTGTTTAAGGGTGGTAATGGATTTTTTTCATTCTGTTCTTTCAACTTGCGATCTGCTTCGGCTGATAGAATGGAAATCCTTTCCTCGAGTGCCAGAACGTAAATATTTTTTGGAGCAAGCTTTTTTGCGCTTGCTAATTCACCTTGCGCATTTTCCAATTCACCTTTACGAATTAATTGATCTGCGCGTTTCAGTGCATCGCTCACAGCTTGCGAAGATTGAGAAATTGAAGAAATGCCTTTGGAAGGTGTAGGGGAATTTCCCGAGCTATTGGATTTTTGCATGATATACTCCAGCAGAAATTATCCCCCTCAGTCCCCATTATGCCCACATAGTATATACCAAAGTAAATAACGCGTATGCGACTAATCACAGAAGTATGGGAGTGTGATATTGGACAAATCTCTCAAATTTAGGCAGGAGAAAAGGTTATGAAGAAGGTAGAAGAAACGATATAAACTACTTAGGAAATTTCTGATGCAATTTCTACAAACAGCTTAACTAAAAATTAAAATTATCCGGATCAGCACCAACGCGTTCATTCCTATCCAAGCGGTCGATAGTCTCTATATCAGCTTCTGAAATTTCGAAATCGAAGATTTTTGCGTTTGAAATGATTCTTTCCTTATGGACAGATTTGGGTATTGTTACTACTCCCTTTTGAAGATTCCACCGAAGGACTAATTGGGCAACATCCCTCCTATATTTTGCTGCAAGCATCCGGAGTTCGTGAATATTAAATATCTTACCTTGGGCAAGAGGACTCCAAGCTTCAAACTGAATTTTCTGTTCGCTGCAATAGTCTATCAAATCCTGTTGAACTAAATATGGGTGAAACTCCATCTGATTTACCATTGGAATTTCCGTGCAGTGCGGGAGGAGATTTTCTAGATGGTGCTGGAGAAAATTACTCACACCGATTGACCTGACACGCCGCTCTTTATATAGTTGTTCTAATGCTTTCCAGGTCTCTATATACTTGCCCTTCACAGGCCAGTGTACAAGGTAAAGGTCAAGGTAATCAAAACCGAGTAATTTTATACTTTCATCAAACGCTTGCAAAGTCTTATCAAATCCTTGATCGGAGTTCCACACTTTGCTGGTCACAAAGATTTCTCTGCGAGTTAAATCGCTTTCTCTTATTGCCTGGCCTACACCACGTTCGTTTCCATATAATGCTGCAGTATCGATATGCCGATATCCGGTTTCTAAAGCATAGTGTACAGTTTTCTTCACTTCCTCACCATCGCGCACCTGGAAAACGCCTAAGCCGAAATAAGGCATCTGTATGCCATTACGTAATTCAACTGTTCCGCGGATATCAGTAATCTTCAAGAGTTTTTCGTACCGAATTTATTTTTCAAGTATCATTTTTCTGGCTGAAGTAAATCGCTGAGAATTGGCATCCTGTGTAGACAGCAACGCATAATATATTCCGCTGCTCAATGTACTGGCGCTCCATTTTATTTGATAGAAACCGACCGGTTGTTCTGTATTAGTCAAGATCGCTACTTCTCTACCAAGACTATCATAGATTTTCAGAGTTACCCAACTTCTTGCAGACAATGAATAACTAATCACCGTGTTCGGATTAAAAGGATTTGGATAGTTCGCATAAAGTTCATCTGTTTTCATTAACAACGAACCATGGTCATTGATCCCGGTAGCCGGAGCAAGGCGAATCTTATATAAAGTTCCATCTCCATAACCACCTGTTATGTACAATGTTTTTCCGTCTGCATCTCCCCAGGCGCAATTAGATGGACCATGCGACATAGGGATCTTATCGATGTATCCTCCTGCTGGTGAGACAATCCACACTCCTTGAGGGCCGGTACAATAAACATTCCCGACAGGATCAGTTTTCATCCCATCTGCATATCCACCGGCAGGAATAGTATAGAGTAATTTTTTATTCGCAATGATAGAATCATTCACAAAATCCCAGACGTAAATTTTTCCTAAGGGAGATTCATTGACATATAATTTTGATTCATCGGGAGACAAGCAAATACCGTTCGGTTTATTAAATGAACTATCAAGAAGAGTGACGGTGCCCGTTGGACTTATTCTGTATACTCCTTTAAAATTCAATTCAACTGATTGGCCTGAAGGAACGTTGAAATCAGGATCGGTAAAATAAATTGAACCATCAGATCGAACTACAAGATCATTTGGAGAGTTATACCTTTTACCTCTGAATGTAGCTGTGAGAATGGTAATTTTTCCATCCACCTCTTGCCTTGAAACTCTTCGCTGGCCCATCTGTGTGAACACCAAACGACCTTGCTTATCCAAGGTCAGGCCATTCGAATTAACTGACGGGGATAAATAGACTGTTCGCATGCTATCTGCCGGTAACCATTGGTAAATTACATTCCCTTGAATATCGCTAAATAGCAATTTACCATCTTTCCATACCGGACCTTCAGGCTGAATTAAACCTGTTGATATGGTTACCACCTTAGCACCTGCAGGTACTGGAGATTGTGCAAGCGCAATACTAGTAATAAGAAAAATAGCAAGAAATTTCATTTTGGTATCTCCATGGAAATTTTGATTGAGCAGATATTGAAGATTGGAAGATTCTTTACGACACCTGAAAATTATACAAGGTGGATTGTCCAAATAGTAAAACTTATGCTCTCCCGTGTTCTATAAAGAAAACAACACCAACCTGCACTCTTAGGACAATCCAACCGAAAAAATTACTACTCTTCTTCTTCCTTCGACTTTTCCGCAGCAGCGATTACTTTTTCTGCCTGTTCCCGAGGCATTTCGTCGTAATGCGAAAATTTTGTTTTATACACACCGCGACCTTGCGTCATTGAACGCAGTATAGTTGAGTATTTGTGTAATTCAGACATAGGTACTGTCGCTTTGATAATCTGGAAATGTCCTTCTGATTCCATACCTTGAATTTTACCACGTCGCCCGGAAAGATCGCCCATAACATCACCCATATATTCTTCTGGCACGGTTACTTCGAGTATGTTGATCGGCTCCAGTAGAACCGGTTTGGCTTCTTTAAATCCTTTCTTAAATGCCATCGTGCCGGCAATCTTAAATGAGTTTTCATCTGAATCTACTGTGTGATAAGTTCCATCAAATATTGTCACCTTGACATCCACAACTTCATATCCAGCAATGACTCCTTTAGTCATCGTTTCCACGACACCTTTTTCTACTGCCGGAATAAATCTGCCAGGTACAACACCGCCAACTACAGCATCTTCAAATTCAAATCCCTTTCCGCGAGGGAGTGGCTCAATTTTCAGATGGACATGTCCATACTGACCACGACCACCAGTTTGTTTCTTGTGCTTATATTCCGAGTCTTCTACTTTTGCACGGATAGCTTCTTTATATGGAATTTTGGGTTCAGTTAAATCGACATCAACACCATATTTTTGTTTCAATCTTCTCGTTACAATGAGCAAGTGAAGTTCACCCTGGCCGGAGATGACTGTTTGACTTAGTTTTCCATCAACGGTTATCACAAATGTCGGATCCTCCTCGTGTAATGAGTGAAGTCCGTTTGCAATGCGATCTTCATCCCCCTTAGATTTAGAATGTATAGCCATATGTATGACTGGATCGGGGAAAACAATGGGTGGATACGTGACTGGAAAAGCACGCCCGCTAAGCGTATTATTTGTGTGTGTATCCTTTAATTTTACAACGGCACCGATGTCTCCGACGAAAAGTTTTGAAATTTCCTGTCGTTCTTTTCCTTTCATTACAAAAAGTTGACCAAGGCGTTCACTTTTGCCGTTGGATTGATTGAGTAAATCTAATCCAGGAGTAATTGTTCCGGAATAGACTCTGAAGAAAGACAACTCACCAACGTGTTCTTCCGAAACTGTTTTGAAGACCAATAATGAAGGCTCTTTTGTAGCATCTGGTTCAATTGAAATTTCGGCTTTTGTATCTGGATTTATCGCTTTTACTGCTCCACGATCCTTTGGCGATGGACCGTAAGTCATAACAAAATTTAAAAGATTACTTGTTCCGATACCTTGTGAAGCAGAGAGACAATAAACTGGGAATATTTTACGGCTCAGAAGGGCGAGGCGGAAACCATTCTCAAGATCCGTATCTTTTAATGTACCCTCCTCAAAAAATTTATTCATTAACGCTTCATCGGTTTCGGCAATCTTTTCGATTAATTCCTCATGTAACTGTCCAGCTTTCTGCTGTAATTCTGAAGGGATATCGTGTTCTGTAAATTTTCCGCTTCCGTCACGATTGAATTTCAATAATTTCATTTTCAGAACATCGACAATTGAATCGAATGGAAGACCTTGGTTTACCGGAAATTGCACAAGAGTAACATCATGACCAAACCGATCCTTAGCTGTTGCAACTGCATGATCAAACTCGGCATTTTCATTATCCAATTTGTTGACAATAAGCATCGCGGGTATCTGAAGAGGCTTGGTATAATTCCATACGATTTCAGTTCCCACTTCTACACCTTCAACCGCTTTTATGACAACCACCGCCAGGTCTGCCACTCGTAAAGAACCGACTACCTCTCCGGTAAAATCGGAATATCCAGGTGTATCAAGAATATTTACTTTTGTTCCCTGCCAATCCGTATGGAGGGCGGCGCTATTGATAGAAATTTTTCGTTCAATTTCATCTGCGTGATAATCGGAAATGGTCGAGCCATCTTCTACACGTCCCATCCGTGTGGCTGCTCCAGATACAAACATAATGGATTCGGCCAAGGTTGTCTTCCCTGCTCCACCATGGCCGATTAGTGCAATATTTCTAATTTTTTCAATAGTGTATTCTTTTGCTGTTGCTTTTGACACTGTACAATCTCCTTTTCATGGAATGAAAATGCCGGCGGTCCGCTTTCTTAGAAAAGCAGAGGCATTCCGTCAGCACTGATTTTTGAATAAGCAGCTCGTTAAATAATATCCTGAGTTCGCCGTCCAAACATCGATGTTATACGACTGAGAATATTTCCGAATAACGAACTGACACGCATGAGAGGTTCTTCCAACATTTGTTGAAATCTCTCTTCAAAACGTGCTACGTTATCTGTGACTCGCTTAAAGGCGACAAATACTCCATGCACCATATTCACCTGATCGTCTATTTTCGATGTAATCTGACGTACTTTTTCGGATATAGTATTGAGATTTTCGAGAATAGGTTTCAGGTTTTTATTCAGATCGACCAGTTCCTTTTGCAATATTTGTATGAGCGAATTGATCTTGATTAGAACAACTATGAGATATGCGCAAAGAGCAGCGGCGCCTAAAAACGCTAGGGCTTTTGAAAACTCTACGAAAGTTTCCACTCGAGTTCCCCTCTTATGGATTCAAGGAATAGTGTATTGATTGATTGTTTCTTAAGCATTTTTTGTTGTTTCGTTCTTATTCCGTGCAGTATTGATTACACGGTCTGCATCGCCAAGAATGGTATCTGCTTTCCGACGAGCATCATCCACGAGTGATGCAGCTTTCTGCTTTCCCTCATTGATGATCTCAACAGCCTTTGACTTAGCACGGGCCATATATTCCTGCGCATCGTCCATAATATCACCGGCTTTTTCTTTCAAATCCGCGCGTAATTCTTTTCCAGCTTTTGGAGCATAAAGAAGCGCTATCGCAGCACCAACAATGCTACCTGCAATAAATCCTACGATAAGTCCTTTTGCCATTCCATCACTTTCTTGTGCCATAACAACCTCCTAAATAAATCATTTAAAATTGAAATATATTAGATTACAAAAATTTCGCTTGACTCTTCGACTCATTCAATATACTCCTTCCTATCGTACGAACATTGTACAATAGGAAGGCTGAATAACTAACGGAGCTTCTTCTTGTGACGCTGCTTCCGCAAACGCTTTTTGCGCTTGTGTGTCGCCATTTTGTGGCGCTTACGCTTACGACCACAGGGCATACGCGTCTCCTTTCTACTGTTTCGGAATGAGTGATTGTGAATTATGTTGAGTTAATATCTGTTGTGCCCGTTTTCCAACATCACTTGATGGATCCAGTGCAACTGTTTTTCGAAACCATTCGTTTGACTCTTGAACATTCCCTTCGACTAAACATACAACTCCCAAATTAAAATGTCCAAATAAATGTTTCGGAGAATATTTTAAGGCTTCTCTCATCTGTTTTTTGGCTTCTTTAAAATTACCTAACTCTTTGTAGCAAATCCCTAAATCTACTCGTGCGTTGGGATCTTTTTCATTCTTCTCGAGATATTGTTTATACTTGGAAATCGCCTTCTCAAACATCATTCCATCGTGTAAGATATTAGCTAATTGAAGGACAAGTGATTGATTATCGGGATTTGTAGCGATTTGATTTTCCAACGATTGAATTTCAGCCTGTAATTGTTTTTCATTACTTGTCGGTGATTTGGATGGTGGAGGTGTCGATAGTGATGAATCGGTACTAACATTTCCTCCAGTTATCACTTCGTATATAACGATGGCAGCGGCAGCAACAACAATAACAGCTAAAATCGATTTCAATGAAAACGCAGGTGTTGTACTCTCTTTTTGTGGTTTGTTATTAGACTGTTTTACAGTCTTTGAATTAGATTTCGAAGGAACATTTTCTTCCCATTGAATCTCAACTCCACATGAGGGACACTTAATATCGCTAAGTGTAATTATTGAACTACATTTCGGACAGAGAATTTTCGGTTTCATTCCTGCCATTAGTGAGCACCTTTTCTCAAATTTTCGTTCACAATCTGCTTCATTTCCTTTGATACTTTAAATGTCGGCACGAAGTGTTCATCAACCATGACCTGAGCACCAGTTCTAGGATTCCTTGCCATTCGACCTTTCCTTTTTTTCACCTTAAAACTTCCAAAACCTCGTATCTCAATATTCTTTCCATCTCTCATTGCATTAATAACAGTCATAATGAAACCATCCACGACAGCTTCAGTTTCAACTTTTGTTAAACCTGTTGCGGACGCAATTACATCTACAATATCAGCTTTCGTCATGGCGACCCCTTATATTAATTGGGAGATGTAAATCGGTATTGTAATATTGGTTGATCTATTAATTCCTGCCGTATCTTTGTCATTTCTGTCGCTGCTTCACCCATCAATCGTTCAAACATAGATTTTCGCTTAACTTCTTTGACTACGCTCGGTTTGCCTACTACACCACCAAGTTTGGCTGCAAGAGCAATGGCATCTTCCATAGTTCCAAGTGTATCAACAAAACCATATTCATATGCTTGTTTGCCTGTGAACACTCTACCATCTGCATACTTAAGAACTTCTCGTCGATTGAGTTTTCTTTCCTTTGATACAACATCCACAAACTGATCATACACATCTTGTATAAGAATATTAAAATACCTCTTTTCTTCTTCGGTTGTCCTTCGGAACGGAGATCCTGAATCCTTGAATTTCCCAGTTTTAAATGTTGAATGATCAATTCCAAGTTCATCCATTAGCCGTTTGAAATGCATAAATTGGAAAATAACACCAATACTTCCGGTAAGTGTACCGGGATTTGCCACAATCTTGTTTGCGCCACAAGACACATAGTATCCACCACTTGCAGCGATTGCACCCATTGATACAACTACAGGTCGACCTGCATTACGAGTCTTTTTCACCTCTTCATAAATCTCCTGGCTTGGTGCGACACCACCACCAGGTGATTCAACCCGAAATACGATCGCCCTTATGGATTTATTTTCTCGATATTTCTTGAATTGACGAACCACTTCTTCCGAAGAAAAAATTGGCTCCCTTAGTTCTACAACTGCAACCTTCTCACCACCTGATGTTACAGTCTCGTCTGATTCTTCTGTAAAGAGCCAGGAAAGAAATGATAGTATAAATAAACCAATTAGGAATACAAGAACTGCAATTATCCCAATGACCCATTTCGTGGTTTTAGACATAATAATGTCCTTTATAAAATATCAGATTACGATAACTTATTATGGCGTAACAAATTAGGAAATAGAGGGTGAAAAGTCAACGAAGCGGTCGAGTAATTCAAAAAAATTAGACGAATTATTAAAACTAAAAATCTAAGTGTTTCCTTTTAAATGCTGATTGTCAATATCGAATAACTCTATTTTCGCTCAATTAATGCGATTGTATTCGAAAAGTATTAATACTCTAATTTTTTGGTTCTACTCATTTTCTGCCAAAAATCGTTCTGCATCGATTGCTGCCATGCACCCGCTTCCTGCAGCGCTAATTGCCTGTCGATATCTGGAGTCGGCGACATCACCCGCAGCAAAGACGCCTGGAATATTTGTTTCTGTAGTGTGCGTTTTTGTTTTTAAATATCCAACATTATCCATCTCAAGGACACCTTTGAAAAGAGATGTATTCGGATCATGTCCTATTCCAAGAAATAATCCATCGAATTTCTTTTCCGATATCTCACCAGTTTTTACATTCTTCAACTTCAGCCCGGTTAATTTTTTGATTGTACCTTCTGTCGTTCCTAAAATTTCCTCAACCACTGAGTCCCAGATAAAATCAATTTTCGAATTTTTCTTTACTCGTTCCTGCATTGCTTTGGAAGCCCGTAGTTCATTCCTGCGGTGAATAATAGTAACCTTTGAAGCATGATTCGTTAGATACGATGCTTCTTCAAGAGCTGTATCTCCTCCTCCTACCACCGCAACATGCTGATTTCGAAAGAAAAATCCATCGCACGTAGCGCATGCAGACACACCGAAACCTTTATATTTCTCTTCAGACGGAATACTTAACCATTTTGCCGATGCTCCTGTAGCAATTATGAGTGTGTCAGCTAAAAATTCTTCCCCGTCTGCGACGACGAGAAACGGACGACTCGAGAGGTTTACGGATTCGGCAGTTTTAAATACTGTTTCCGCACCAAATCGTTGTGCTTGTTTGCGCAAAATATCCATTAACTCCGGACCCTGAACACCTTCTGGAAAACCAGGATAGTTTTCAACTTCCGTTGTAATTGTAAGTTGACCACCTGGTTGTTGACCTTCCAACACCAGAGGTTTCAAATTTGCTCGTCCAGCATATATTGCTGCTGTGAGTCCGGCAGGACCTGAACCAAGAATTATAACTTTATGATGAGACATGATAAATTTTCGAATTGGTGATTTGGAGAATTTATGATTTAATACTTTTTCTATTCTATTAGATGCAGTGAGAATAAATTGGTTTCATAATAATTTGAATATTACTTCGAAGTCGGTTGAGATTCAAGCACAGCTTTTGCATTTCGTGTTAATCCCGAAAGTTTTGCTCGTTTCACCGCACTATTGTAGAACCGTTTACTGAATTCTTTCTGATTCATTGTAACAAGATCTGCCACATTCGGCGCGACATTTTCTACTCTCGGTTGAAATGCCGCAACAGTTGTTTCCTTTTGGATCCGATTCCAAGGACAAACTTCCTGGCAGATATCACATCCATAAATCCAATTTGAAAAATTCTTAGAGATATTAGTTGGAAATTCTCCTCGATGTTCTATAGTGAGATATGAAATACATTTATTTGAATCAACAACATACGGCTGCACTATTGCTTTCGTAGGACAGGCATCAATGCAAGCTGTACACGCTCCACAATGGTCTACTGAAGAAGTATCATATTCCAATTCGACATCAAGCAGAATTTCCCCAAGAAACAGCCAGGATCCAAACTCTCGACTTATGATGTTGGTATGTTTTCCCATCCATCCAATACCAGCTCTCGTTGCCCATACTTTATCCATTACAGGTCCGGTG
>Ga0233423_10000128_pt1 | contig 45555 bp, 35 predicted proteins | sample Watercolumn_Mata_FD_180713 | JGI IMG/M metagenome (GOLD analysis project Ga0233423, IMG submission 180713) | Freshwater microbial communities from Lake Matano, South Sulawesi, Indonesia - Watercolumn_Matano_2014_112_MG | ecosystem: Environmental > Aquatic > Freshwater > Lake | place: Indonesia... | reverse complement strand
GTTCCCCGCCGCCGTTCGGAGTGGTTTTGCCCCTGGGGCTGAACCAGGCCTCGAAGGCGGCGTTCCACAAACCGCCGACGCCGTCCGTGTTCACCACCCAGGTGAAGGGGGCGCTCGTGAGTTCCCCCACTTTTATCGGAAAGGGATTGTAGGGAGCGTCCGTGCATCCGCCCCAATGACAGCCCTTCCGGATGAAGGGGTACGAGGCGACCTCGCTGCTGTTGTGCGTGGATTTCGTGACCTTGAAATACGTGGATTCCGGGTCGATATCCAGGCATTGCTCGCCCACGCCCGCGCCGGATCCCCACACATTGTTCGACACGTGATATTCCCCGTTCATGACCCTGGCCCAGTTCGGGGAATCGTCGCTGCAGTACTCATCCGCACGGGCCGTCTGAATGAAGACCGCTGCCGGGGACACAGCCGCAGCAATCAATAAAGCAATTGAATTTCTTCTGATGGACATAACGAGGTCTCCATTTGAGAATGATGAATTGGACTGGAAGGTTTGTTGCCGAATGAGAGGATAGCCGGTAAAACGCCGTATTTGCTCCGCCGCATCATGACAAAAGAAAATACCAATAAAACCATTGAAAATCAATGGACGGCCGGGAATAATCCGGACAAAAATCGGCTCTTAAAGTTAATCCCTTCAGGGCATTCATTGTGGGGACATTTTCATCAAAACCGTATTGATGGCCGGTCAATGGGTCCCCTGCCTCTCTCCCTCTCCCGTTTCCGGGAGAGGGCCTGGGTAAGGGCCCTTCCGGGTTAAGTCTGGTGTGAGGTTCGAAAAAAATTTTTACTGCCCGGGCTGTTTGATTGAGACTCCCCTGCAGCGAGCTGCCGGTGAGCCTTCGATCCGAGGTTTTTTGAACTGCGATGCGCCTTGTAGATGCGTCACGGTGAATCATGCCGGCTTACAAAAAGGAATACGCTTGCCATCCGTTTCACTGAAGAAGGGAGCCTTCTGAGAGAAGGTTTACTTCTTTTAGGCGGGTTTTTTTATTAGATACGGATGATGCGGTCAATCAAATCATGATGCCGCATCATCCGCTCGATCAGCGTGTTGTTCCGCATGTTCCTGGCCCAACATTCAGAAAGATCCTCGTAGAGCCGGCGTGTGGCATCCGGATTTCTGAAGTTGATGATGACATAATCATCCTGCATCTTCACCACGACAAAGGGCGGCACATTCGATTCGACGAACAGCCTGCCTTCCCCGATTTCATCAAGCCTGAAATGCCCGCGCAGGGTGTTCCCCAGGGCGAAACCGTTTGTCCTGCGCCGGATCCTCGGAATCGCCTGTTCGAGAGAAAGGCTGGTCACGTCCATCATCGGGACCTCCATGCCGTACACAACGCTGCGCACGGAAAACCTGTCCCGCAGGACCTTGACTGAAGGCGGTTGCAGCTGCAAACCCATCATCACACCGACCGCAGCCAGAATCACGACGGCCAGGGCGGCTGCAAATACCGCGGATTTCTCGGCCCGCCGCGGCGACTCTGCGGTTCCGGCCGGAGCACGGGCAGAAGCCGCAGGCAAGGCCCGCTGCAATGCCTGCTCGAGCGCCTCGGGTTCGTCCGTCCCGATCCTCACATGCTTCCCGCTCCTGAGGAGCAGATCCACGGCAGCCAAACCGGATACATTGTACAGGACTCCTCCCGGGAAAGAATGGATGCCCCAACCGTAATACCAGGGATTGCGGACTTTCCGGAAGGATTCGATATCCTGCAGCGCAAATTTTTTTCGAATGATGCCGATCCCGAACCGGATGCCCACCTGCCTTTCATCCATGAAAACGGTCATCGAACCGAACAACAGCAGGACCAGTGCCGCAACGGCCAGGAACAAAATCAAGCCCGGATAAAGAGTCTCGCCCGGATTTCCGAACAACTGAAAAAGAAGAACCAGCACAAATATATCGATGATGATCCATCCGGTCTGCGTGTGGCTGTAGATTTTCATGGAAGAATGTCCCTTTCCAATCTGCATCGATCTCTTCCGGGAAGATGATCTGTCTTCAAATCATGAGGGATGACCCGTCCCTTTCTCATCACGAACGAAGAGGTCCTCCCGGTCGTGTTATAAGATCCCATTGGCAAAGATACGGAGGCAGGCGGATACAATCAAGAGGAACATACCGCGGACGGAAAACGATGTGGGGAAAATGCGAAAGGCAATCGATTCGTAACTTTCACCTCCCGGAGGTCAGTCCATTAAACCGGAATGAAAAGGACCTCAGAGGGGTGATCTGGCCGAACCGGATTGAAGTGAACCTCCCAGAGGCGATCCGAGATCGAAGGCTACCCGCCGCCTGGCGGCCCGGGAGCTTCCATGATTGATGCCTCCAAAAAGTTCTTGCCAATGTCCTGTTCAAACGCGATATTAAAATTTTATTGAGATCAAAAAGGAGCCTCCATGCCGAAAGATACGCTTTTCTGGATATACTGCGCCAATGGGGCGCTTCTCCTCGTCCATGAACTCGATTCTGTTTACTGGAAGGAATGGGACCTGTTCCGGATGAAGGGGGGTATCCATCTTTTTTTGATCCTGCATATCCCCATCTGCTTCGCCGTGCTCGCAGGAGCGGCCCTGCTGGTCCAGGGACGGTTTGAAGGGCACATCCTGTCCCTGATCCTTGCCGCAGGCGGACTGGCGGCGCCGGTGATACACGGGGCCTTTATCAGAAAAGGCCATCCCGAGTTCAGGACCCCGCTGTCCATCTCGATACTGGCCGGCACGGGCCTGTTGTCCCTGGTCCAGGTCCTTCTCACGCTGCGGAGAATGGCGGGCTGACCTGTTGATTCATCGGATTTTTTGTCGTATATTATCATTGTAAAATAATCAAACCGGAAACAGCTCATGCCCGCCGCGCAGGCCGTGCTTGGAAAGGAAAACCAGATGCAAGTCCAGGAATTGGAACAAACACTCGTACTCATCAAGCCGGACGCCCTGAAGAATTCCCTGACCGGATATGTCCTGTCCCAGCTTTCAGAATTTCACACGGGGCTCCGATTCGCGGGAGCCAAAATCGTCCAGGTCGGCCGCATGCTCGCAGAGGAACATTACGCGGAACACAGGGGCAAGCCCTTTTTCCCGGCCATTATCGAATACATCATGGGCAGAGCCCACTACACGGACGCGCCTCAGCGACGCCGCGTCATCGCATTGGTATACCAGGGGCAGGGCGCCATCAAAAAAATCCGCGACATCGCAGGGCCCACCAATCCGCATGATGCCCGGGAGCAGAGGCCCGGATCCGTGCGCGCCCTGGGAACGATCGTTCCGCTCAAAAACCCCGAAGGCGAGCCGATCGGCCAGCGTATGGACAATTTGATCCATGCATCAGCCAACACGGCGGACGCGGAGCGGGAGATCAAGCTCTGGTTCAAACCGAATGACATCCCGCCAGCCATGCGCGCGTTCAAATCGGTGCAGTGCAAGGATCATTATTACTTCAAGAAAGATACGCTTTACACCAGGCATGAACCGGACAGCATCTGCCTGCTTGCGCCCGGCGATGCGGTTTGGGCCTCCGACCTGGAAGTCCTGGAAAAGATCATCCAGGGCAAGCCCGCCGCCTACACGATGCAGGCCGTGGCCGCCAAATACCTGATCAACGAGGAGAGGGAAAACGAATAGCGGGGAACAGGGGAAAACGTACCGGAATGAATGGCGGCTCGCAGGCCGCCCGCCCGGAAAGACATTTCAGGAGCCCCGCCACGAGCGGCCGGGGATCCTCGATCTCCAAGGAAAAAGATATTTTTATCCGCTCGCCTAATCCCGCGGCAGGCCGCGGGGAATGCGCTTGCTTCCAGATTCATCGCTTGCGGGGACCGATCTTCATCCCCGCTTTTTTATTTTGCAGAACAGATTGATGCCCAGGGGCTCGCTTTCCACGGAAAGCGAGGAATAGGCTACACCGGCATCCTCGCAAATGGCGATCAGCTCGTCCGCCGTCCTGTGGAGAAGGTTCCACCTGGAAACAAGCTCCATCCCCTTGCGTGTCGGATTTTCCGGGCCGAAATTTCCGAATACAAACAGACCGCCCTCTTTCAGGAAACGCCAGGATTTCTTGATGAGCAGCGAAACGGCCCTGTTGCTGATATAATCGAAAAGACCCGCGGACCAGATCAGGTCGTATTGCTCGGTCGCCTCGAAGCGAAAGACATTCCTGCAATCCAGACGGATCTGAGACTCGGCCTCCGTCCCCCTGATCAGGGACCTGGCGTACTCAATGGCTTCGGGTTCCTGGTCCACGCAGTGGAAATGATACTGCACTCCGTTGTTGCATGCATGGAAGGCCTCGACGACGTCCCGGCAGGATCCGCATCCCAGGTCCAGTACATCCACCCTCGAGTTTTTCTCATCAGCCATTTCAGCGCACAGTTTGACGAAGTAATCCTTGCGGTTCCTCACTGCCTGGGCTGCTTCATAGGAATGAAACAGTTCGTCTATTTTTTTTGCCAGGCCCGAATCTGCGGTTTTCTGAGTATAGATCCAGTCGATGACCAGGTAATCCCCCGCATAACCGAGGGGTTTGGTGCGCGTCCTCCTGTGCATCGGACTCTGATCGAATATGCCGCATATGCGGAAAAATTCCTCGCGGCACAGATCCGGATCCGGGTCTCTCTCGATGAGGGCCGTGATCTCGTCTATCTGTCCGAAAATGTCCTGCTTGATGATCCTCAGGTCCGAATGGCCGATTTTCGATAAGGTTTGGGAAAAACGCTCGAAGGCCTTCTGGATTTTCTCATCCACCGTGCCCCCCTGGCACTAAATACCGGCAAAAACGGCGGAAATGCCTGACATTTAGTTTAAATGTGCCGGTATCAATGAAAATTCGCAAAAGGCGTGCCGGGACTGGGGATGGAAACCGGGGGTCAATTGTTCATTTTTTCGGGATGATTGTCTATTGCTTCGCGAACCTTGAAACTCAATGCCTCGAAGGTGAACGGCTTCTGAAGAAACGCGCTGTCCCGCGTGATGATGCCCTTTTTTTGGATGAAGGCATCCGTATAACCCGAGAAATAAAGCACCTTCAAGTCCGTTTTTTCCTTGCGTATCCTTTCGGCCAGTTCGCGGCCGTTCATATGGGGCATGACGACATCCGTCATCAGGAGATGAATACGGCCCTTGACGGAGTTCACTTTTTCCAGCGCCTCGAAGCCTTCCCTGGCCATCACCACCTTGTAGCCTTGCTGGCGCAGAAGGCGCGCAGTGAGATTCCGTATCGTTTCCTCGTCTTCCACGAGCAGGATCGTTTCGCTGCCCTTGGGCAGAATCCGGGTGTCGGGCCTGGGCTGGAATTCCACCCTTTCTTCAACCGCGGGCAGGAAGATCTTGAACGTGGTCCCCACATCCCTCTCGCTGTAAACCAGGATGTCCCCGTGCGTCTGCTTGACGATGCCGTACACGGTGGACAGGCCGAGCCCGGTCCCCTTGCCGTGAACCTTGGTTGTGAAGAAGGGTTCGAATATCTTTTGCCTGATCTCCTCCTCCATGCCGAATCCATTGTCGCTGACCACGAGCATGACGTAATTCCCGGGAGGAATGGCCAGCTGCCTGGCCCCCAGATAGGGCTTTTCGAGCTTCACGTTCCTGGTCTCGATGATCAGTCTGCCCCCGTCGGGCATGGCATCCCTGGCGTTCACGGCCAGGTTTAAAATGATCTGCTCGGCCTGGACCGGGTCGACTTTGACTGCTTTGATGTCCGGTTCGGTCTGGATGATCAATTCGATGTCCTCGCCGATTAACCGTTTCAGGAGTTTCTGTACGTCGGTGACGATTTCATTGAGATTGAGTACTTTCGGATCGAGCCTCTGCTGCCTGCTGAACGCCAGCAGCTGCTTGACGAGTTCCGTGGCCCTGAGACCCGCATTCCGGATATTGATGATGTCCTGCTTCAGGGATTCCTGGAGATCCTTGGTATAGATCAGCATCTCGCTCATGCCAAGTATGCCGGTCAGATGATTGTTAAAATCATGGGCGATGCCGCCTGCAAGCTGGCCGACAACTGCAAGCCGCTCTGACTGGATGAGCTTCTGGGTCCTTTCCCGGACTTTCTGTTCAAGCTCCCGCGAATGCCTCCTGATTTTTAAATGCGCTTTTTCGAGTTTATAACGCGCATGCCATTCCCTTCTCCTGGAATGCAGGTGGAACTGCGAAGCAATCAGTGAGATCACGATGGTTGAAACCATGAAGAAATTGTTGTTGATGAAAATGGCGACCTGCCCGGGAGCAAGGTTGATCATCTGGGGTATGAAATAGAGCAGCCAGGTCATGACTCCCACAGCCAGGCCTTCCATGAATGTCATGGGAAAGAGTATTCCGAATGCCAGAATGGGAAGATTGATGCCTGCATAATAAGGATCCGATGGACCCTGGTCCAGGAAACACATCAGCGCAATGGAGCCCCCGACCAGGAGTGTCAGCAGGGCACCAAGCGCATATGGAATTTTCTCCCCGAGGCGGCCCCTGGCCAGCATGAAAATGACAATGGACAGAAAAATGACTGACAAACGCAGTTGAAGGAAAGTGGTGAAATGGGAACTCTTGAGATAAAAATCGAGAACGCTGAAAATGGGCACGAGCACAACCGCAAGCATGGCTCCGATCTGCACGCCGCGCTGCATGATGATCTTGCGCTCCGCCTCGAACCACAAGGCCAGCTTGCGGTCTTTTGGAAAAAATTCCCGCTTGTTAAGATAGATGCTGAATTTGAACAATGCCCTGCCCTCTGAAGCTCTCTTCCTACTGGTTGAAAGGCAAACCCTTTTGTCCGTCCGCGATACGGTCTATGGTGATCTTGTCGGTTTCAACAATGTTCTCGAGTTCGCGCACCAGGTCCGATGCGCCCTGCTCCATTGCCAGCCTGTTCCACAATTGGATATCCCTCACCAGGTACTGGCAGATGACATGTTTCTCGCTTCCATGACGTTCAAGCCAGAATTTGACCGAATCAGCACCCCAGGTTTGCTGTACTGTCCAGAATACGGAAAGCCAGTTCTGAAAATCACGCAGATTTTTCCCTTGTCTCAGCGTATTTTCATATGTGACCCGGTACAAGAGCCTTTCCTTTCTGCAACATTCATTTCAAAATCGAAACAATTATTTCATCTTGAAAGCATTTCTTTTTACAATTCAATTGGCGAAAAATTATCTAAATATTTGAATATCTTATTTTTATAAAAGTCGCACTTTGAATAATTCTGCAGCGACAAAACGTATACAGGCAATAGCTGTACCGGAAAATGGAAATTTTTAAGGGACTAGGAGAACAATCCTTCATGTGATCGGATAGAAGATCGAAAAAAACAAAAAATGGATGAAATTGAAGTTCTCAGGCAGCTCGCGGCGGGGAATTTCCGATCCGCAGGGGAAAACTGGTTTATGTTCGTTCGCTTACCCCGGGTCAAAGCCCGGGGCAGGCCCCGCGGCAAGCCATAGGGAATGTACTCGCTGCCGGATTCATTGTTTGAAAAAAAGGGGATTGATTTTTGATGCCAACAACGGTTTAATCAAACCGCAGCATCCCAAGATCCGTCACGACAATGCCGGGTCCGGGATCGGGGATGTCATTGAAGGAGAGTATCTCGGTTGCGCGAAGCCAAAGAGTGTCTTTCGTGAACCAGTAGCGGAAAACCGAGCTGCCGCCCATAAACTCGGGCGTTTTGGCGACAACGGGGCAGGTGGTCAGCGTCGTGTCTGTAGCCGTATAGGTCCCGGTATTCATGATGAACGTATCGAATGCAGCGATCTTCTCACTGTCACCCGGGTACCAGATGCGCGCGGAGGGCTTTCTGGGCTCTGCGGACGGTATCCAGGCCATGCTATAATGCCCGTCGGTGAAAAGCGCGAGGCCGGGCTGCGGATCTGAAACAACCGATGTCTTTCCCTGAACCGTGTAACGGATGGATGCAACCTTCCACGAGCCCGAAAAACGTTTCTCCGGGGAGGAACTGCATGAAAGAAAAAGCAACGGCAAAATCAAAGTCATCTGAATGCGTGTTTTCATGCGGTCACCCCAGCCTGTGCTTAAGCAGGGCGGCGTACCTGCGGCTGATGATGAAGGGGGTCTGCAGTCCCTTGAGATACACACGGAAGGAATGGTTGAACCAGTCCTCGAGCCTGTCGATATGCTCCATGTTGATGATCGTGCACCGGTGGATGCGGCAGAAGTAATTTTCCGGAAGCCGCTGCTCCCACTCCTTGAGCGGTTTCTGGGTGAGGCCCTTCTGCCCGTCCGTGAAAATGATCTCCGAATAGTCCCCTGCTGAATTGATGCAGAGGATACCGCTGATTTTGAGGAATTTGAGATGATTGTCGACCAGGATGAAGAGCCTGTCGTCGTAACGGAGCCTGCGGGTCTGGGGCACGAGGGTTTCCTCCTCGATCTCCAGCCGCTCCAGCGCCTTTGCCAGCCGGGCCGGATTGACAGGCTTGAGCAGGTAATCCAACGCATTGACCTCAAAGGCGCGTATCGCATATTCATCATAGGCTGTGACGAAGATGATCCTCGCCTCCGGGTCGACCTTTTCAAGCAGGTCGAAACCGGATTCCCCGGGCATCTGGATGTCGAGGAAAATCAGGTCCGGATTATGCTGTTCGATCATCTTTGCCGCCGAGGCTACATCCTCCGCCTCGCCCAGGACCCGTACTTCCGGGAAGTCATCCAGCATGACCATCAGGTCCTTCCGGGCCAGCCTCTCGTCGTCCACAATGATGGCGCTATGCTGTCTTTTCATCGAAAACACCCTTTTCTTTGGATACGACTATCCTCACTCGGACACCGTCACTTTCCTCCTCCACGGAGAACCGGTGCCTGCCGGGATAGGCATGGTTCAACCTCTGCCGGATGTTCTCCAAATTCGATTCGCCGTTTCCGTTCACAGGATAGCCGTTTCCATTCACTGCACCGCCGTTTCCGTGATGGGAGACCCACTTGCCTGTGTGCCTGACAGCCAGCGAGAGCGTTTCATCGTTCAGCATGGCGATGTCGACGTCGATTCTCAGAGGCATCGGGCTGGTCCGCATGCCGTGCAGGATGGCGTTTTCCGCAAGGGGATGGATGATGAACGGCATCACCGGGAACTCCTCAGTGAGGGGATCGACCTGGAAGCGGACCATCAGCTTCTTTTCATAACGCTTCTTCTCGATCGCAAAATAATGCCGGACTGCTTCTATTTCCTCCCCCAGCGGCACATCGGTGTGGTTTTTGGTCACCAGGGAGTACCGCAGGAATTCGGACAGCTCCGTGATCAGGCTCTTGGCTGCCTTTTTATCCTCGGATATCAGGGCCCGTATCGAGTTGAGGGCGTTGAAGAGGAAATGGGGATTGAGCTGGTACCGGAGCATCTGGAGCTGGGCCTTCTGCATCAACAGCTCCGCTTTCCCCGTGCTCTCTGCCTGGGCCATCCATTCACGCCACAGCTTGAGCGTAAAATACAGAGCGCTCCAGGTCACGATCAGCGCAGTATTAAAAAAAACGGCATCGATGATCCTGATCCATTTGTAGCTGGCCATTTTCGCCTGTTCCGCGACAAAAATCGACAGGATGGCGCGGCCGGCGAAAATCCAGATGAAGGACACGAGGATGGAAAGCAGGATGGTCAGGCCTGCCATGGAAACAAGATTCCACGAGCGGAAATCGATCCTGTGATAAATCAGCCTCAGAGCGGACGTGAGCAGAAAACCGGTCCCCATGTTCACGCCCAGCCTTATGAGCCCGGCGACGTTGAACTCGCGGAACAGGTAGATGTGAAAACCGTAGATGACCGTATACGCCAGCCAACCGAGGATCTGCAGCCTCCAGAACGAATCAATCCTGCGGTATGTAATATCAGGAGTCATGAACGGATGCCTCTTCGCCTTCTTTTTGGATCTCCAGGTAAACCCTCACCCATCCCTTGTGCTGGGTGATCTCGAAACGGTGCCGGCCCGGATAGGCGCTTTGCAGCCTCTGCCGGATGTTGTCGAGACCGGTCTGTGTTCCGTTCCGGTCCGTACCCGGCTCCTTCCATTTCCCGGTGTTGTACACCTTGACGACCACCCCTCCGTCCAGAGGCTCCGCCTTGATCTCGATCTTCAAAGGCATCGGGCTTGTCTGCATGCCGTACTTGACCGCATTCTCAGCCAGCGGATGGATCAGGAATCCGATGACGGGCACCTCCTCCGCCTCCGGATGGATGTGGAAGGCCACTTCCAGCTTGTCCTCGTATCTGCGCTTTTCGATCGCGAAATAATGCTTCAAAGCCTCTATTTCTTTTCGCAGAGGGACTTCCGCCTGGCTCCCGACCAGGGAATGGCGGAGGAATTCCGACAGCTCCGTCACCATGACCTTGGCGTTCTCCTCGTCCTCGTCGATCAGGGCGCGCACGGAATTCAGGGAATTGAAAAGAAAATGCGGATTGAGCTGGATCCGCAGCATCTGAAGCTGCGCCTGGTTCGCTGCAGCATGGGCCTGATGCGTGCGGTGCCTCTGTCTGTCCCATTCCATCCAGAACCGGATGACGAAATAGAGCGCGCTCCAGGCAAAAAGGAGGAGGTCCCAGTAAAAGGTCAGCATCAGGAAGTTTTTAAAATTGGCCTCATATACTTTTTCATTGGCGGTTTTCATGAGCTTGTCGGTTAAAAGGTCCAGGCCGTACCACACCGTGCCGGTGATGAAAACGACGACAACCGCAACCGCAAACAGAAGAGGCAGCGAGACGGGTCTCAGGGGGATGCGCCTGTAGACCATGCGCATGGGCAGGCAGAGCAGGCAGCCGGTCAGGGCCATGAGAAAGGCCCAAAGGACCAGCCTGGGCTTGAGGCTGTAGGCAGAGGCGTGCATGAAACAGATGAAAAACCAGTACAGGCCCCAGCCGGATATGTTGAGCAGCCAGAAAAGGGTGTTCGGGTTGTGAATCTTCCTGTATACAAATCCCTCGACCCGTTCCATGTTCAAGGATCCGATTTTTATGAAGTTCCGAATACTCTTTTTGATACGTGGTTCCACCGGATGTGTTTCACTCCATGAAGCATTATTCTGCCATCATTTCACCCGGCAATATAGCAAAAAACCGCTCGGCGTTCATGGAAAATGGCCGAACGGTCCCCCGGGACGCCGAACGGTAATATGCGGCGCCGGGCGGCGGGCCTCCTGAAACTGAAAAACGCCTGTCGTAATATTCCATCGTGGAAAATGTATTTGCACCGATTATATGTCCTCCGGGCGACCGGTTGGACCTTTCGCCGATTACCCTTTTGCAGTTTGGATTTTTCATGACAACTTGCGCCGCATCATTTGATCCAACAACCGTCACATGCGGACGTGCGGAATCGGGAAGCATCGCCAATCAAACAAGGAGGTTCGTATGATTCGAAGGGCAATCGGGATCTGTCTGGTCCTTGCCTGCCTGCCAGTCCTCTTGTTCGCAGGCACCACTGGAAAAATCACCGGAAAGGTTCTGGACCGGGATTCAGGGGAACCTCTGCCTGGAGCGAATATCTCCATTGCAGGAACGGTCCTGGGGGCTTCCACGGACGAGGACGGCACCTTTGTCATTCTGAACGTGCCTGTAGGCGCCCATGAGCTGCATGCCCAGTACATGGGATACAAGGAAACCATTCAGCAGGATATACGGGTTTCCGTCGACCTGACTACGGAAGTGGATTTCGCCCTGGAACCCACGACACTCACCGGCGAAACGGTCGTAATCACGGCCGAGCGCCCGATCATCCGCAAGGATGAAACCAATACCAACATCATCCGCTCCTCGGACGAGATCGACCGTCTGCCCATACGCGGCGTGCAGGAACTATCCGCATCCATCGCCGGTGTAGCAAAGCTGGACAACAGCAACAACATGAACATCCGGGGCGGCCGCACAGACGAGAGCGCCGTTTATGTGGACGGGGTGCTGGTCAACGACCCGTACAACTACGCTGTACGCGCGTACGTGCCGAATGAGGCCATCGAGGAGCTCAGCGTGCAGACGGGCGGTTTCAACGCCGAATACGGCGAGGCCATGTCCGGCATCATCATCATGACCACCAACAGCGGCACACAGAGATACTCGGGAAGCCTGCAGGCCATCACAGACCAATTCCTCTCCTATGACAAAAAGAACCTCGGCACCTACTCCTACGGATTCAACGAGTACACAGCCACGCTGGGCGGACCCATCATTCCAGGCAAAAAACATACATTTTTCTTCAGCGGAACACGCCAGTGGATGAAGGACGGGGCGCCGTCCTGGGGATGGGCGGAAAACGAAAACAAGCCGGATGAATTCAAGGGAGGGCCCGTACCCGGCCAGGAGGATGAAAGCTGGAGCTATTCCGGAAAGCTGAAATTCCAGATCCTGAATAACCTCGAACTCAAAAGCAGCGCCGTGTGGACGGACCGGAGTTTCGCCTATACCGGTGATTTCAGCGGGATGAATCCTCTCTTTATATACAATGTCGAGCATGCCCCGAAAACCTACACGCAGCACCGGTCGGTCAATGCGACGTTGACCCACCTGCTGAAACCGACCACTTACTACGACCTGAAGTTCAATTATTTCTATACCTTCCGCGAGCGCGGAGACCGGATGTACATGGCCGATTTCACCGGTTACGGGAACCCCTACATGATACCGGATACGAGCTGGGCCAAAGAAAAGAACTGGGGGAACGAGTACACGGGCCGCTATGAACCCGACTTCTTCAAACCCGGCGCCCCCAATTCCGATTACTTAAAAAATAAAACTGTTTACTGGGGTGTGGATTTCGACCTGACCCATCAGCAGGGCAAATATCATACGTTCAAGCTGGGTTTTGACTACAAATATCACACTCTGCGCGAAATGCAGATCATGGAACCTTACAGTCTGTCCAAACAGACGGACATCACCGAATTGACGCGGTACCGAAATGCGGATGTCCGGTTTTACGGATACGACATGAAGGGAAAAGAAGTAAATGACGGCAGTTATTTCGAGGACGTTGTGAGGGCGGTGGACGGCACGCCGATATCGGGATTCCAGAGGCAGGCGCCCTATCATCCCATCCTCATGAGCGGATACATCCAGGACAAGATCGAACTCAGGGACCTGATCCTGAACCTGGGCCTGCGGTACGACCGCATCGATCCGAACGCCTGGCAGTTCAAGAACATCGCCGTGGAAAAAGACGCGGACGGCAACAACATACCCGGAACCGGGATGTTCGGAGGCGACAGCCAGTTCGACGCGACCGACACGGAGAAATCCGAGGCATACGATTATCTCAGCCCGCGCTTCGGCATCAGCTTCCCGGTCTCGGACAAGACGATTTTTCACGCCCAGTACGGCAAGTTCTATCAGAAGCCGAGCCTGATGGACCTGTATCTGAGCCCGTTCTACCTGGATAATTTCGTCAAGGGCGGATATTTCACGACCATCGACAACCCCAATCTCAGGCCGGAAAAGACCACGGGGTACGAGATCGGATTCAAGCAGCGGCTGAGCGATGTGGCTGCCCTGCAGCTCACGGCCTTCTACAAGGAGACCGAGGATCTGATCCAGGTGCTTCCGATTGAGACGGATGTGCGCCAGATCGCATTCACGCAGAACGGCGATTTCGGCGTCGTCAAGGGCTTCGATGTGATCTTCACCCTGCGGCGCATCCACAACCTCTCGGCCACCATCAATTACGAGTACCAGGATGCGACGGGGACCGGTTCCGCCACCAACAGCAACTTCGACATCGCCTGGCTGAATGCGGGCCGCGGCAATTATCCGAAATTCACGCTGCCGCTCAATTTCCAGCAGAAGCACAGGGGCAACATCAACCTGGACTACCGCTTGGACAAGGGGGGCCCTGAGCTGTTCGGCTGGAAACCCTTCGAGAACACGGGTGTGAACCTGATGGCCTCCTTCAATTCCGGCATTCCGTACACCCTGATGCGCATCCAGAACCGCCAGCCGCACACCGGCAGATACGACAACGACGGCATTTCCAAGTCCCCGGTATCGGCAGTCAATTCGGTGACCACGCCCTGGAACTACCGCGTGGATCTCAAGATGGACAAGACCTTCCCCATAGCAGGAACGTCTTTTTCCCTCAACATGTATCTGTGGGTTCTGAATCTTTTCAACTCTGAGACAATCACTCAGGTCTGGAGCGCGACCGGCCTTCCGGACCAGACCGGTTATCTGCAAACGGAGCCCGGCAAGGTCTATTACAACAGCCTCACCGAGGAGCAGAAGAAAGCCTTCAGCATGAGGGAGATGGACTGGATCAATTACGGCAATCCGCGGCAAATCCGGCTCGGTATGCGCCTGTCCTTCTGATCGGTCACAGGAAACGGAACGGATGAAGGAGGAAAATCCATGAAACGATTCATTGCTTTTTTGTTGATTGCAGGGCTGGCCGGCGCCGGATTCGCGGCAAAATCCGGAGGCAGGACGCGCGCATTGAAAAAGGCGTCTACGGTGGACCAGGAAATCACGTTCGACGCGAACCGGATGAGCGGCCTGATGCGCAACAACGGCATCTGGTTTATGGACGTGCAGGCCAACGACTGGGGTCTGGAATGGCCGAGAGGCTCGGGCAACAGTCCGATTTACGCGGGCGGCCAGTGGATTTCCGCCAGCGTGAACGGGGAGGTGCGGCTCGCGGCCGTGATCCACGACGCGACCGAATTCCAGCCCGGTGTCATCTCCGGCGGTATGGCCGCCAATCCGAGAGACCCGGCCTACAAATGGTATGTGATCGAACCAGGCGGGCAGGGCGACTGGGATTCTTGGCCCGCAGACCAGGGAGCGCCGGTGGATGAGGCCGGAAATCCGAAGCTCATCGGAGACCGCACCGCGTTCTGCGTGTGGAACGACATGGGCGAGCATCTGGAATTCGCAACCAACCAGCTCGGCGTGGAGGTCCGCCAGACCGTTTTCGCTTTCGACCGCGCCGACGCCCTGGGCGATATGGTGTTCATCAAATGGCAGATGGTCAACAAAAGCCCGAACGACTGGGACAGCACCTATTTTTCGATCTGGCTGGATCCGGATGTGGGATACGGCTATGACGACCTCGTGGGATGCGATCCCGAGCTCGGCCTGGGTTTCTGCTACAACGGGACGAATGAAGACCAGGATTACGGCGCCTCCCCGCCGGCGACCGGCATCGATTTCTTCCAGGGCCCCATCATCGACCAGCCGGGTTCGACCGTCATCCTTCCGGACGGGACTGCGCTCGCAGACAAGACCATGATCAAGATGACCGCATTCATCTTCTATGACAACAATGACAGCAACACGGGAAATCCGAACACTTCGCAGGACGTCTGGAACTACCAGCGGGGTTACTGGCGGGACAATTCCCGCATCACAAACCCGGACGGCGTATTCACGCCCTTCATGTTCACCGGAGACCCCGAAGCGGCAACGGGCTGGCTGGACTCGGACGAGGCGGACCGCAGATTTCTCATGACAACCGGGCCGTTCACCATGCAGAAATGGGAAGATGCCAACGGAAACGGCCAACCCGATTTCGGCGAGCCGGGCGTTCAGGAAATCGTGGCCTGTGTCCTGGTAGCCCGGGGAGCCAGCAATCTCAACAGCGTGACCCAGCTCAAGGAAATCGATGTTCTGGCGCAGATGGCGTACGATTTGAATTTCAACCTGGCCAAGGCGCCCTTCTCCCCAGATGTCGATGTGCATGAATTAACCAATGAAATCCTCCTCTCCTGGGATGAGAGTTCCGAGTTCAACGCTGACGGATCCCCCTACGAGTCCGAGGATCCCATTGTGGCCAACGCGCTTGGGGACACGGTCATCCTGAACAACGTGGTGAAGGTGATCGACGACGCGACCTACAATTTCTACGGTTACACGGTTTACCAGTATTCAGACGCTTCCGGATCAGACCCGGTCCTCATCGGACACTGGGACAACACAGGCATGGCGGATGCGGAGCCATACACCCAGCACCGGTACATCCGTATCCTTCAGAACCTGAATTCCGTTGTCGGCAATGTGGGTGAGCGGCTGGTCAACGGAAAGGAATACTTTTTCGGAGTGGTGGCGCACGCCTACCTGGAATACGGCGCTCCCGTGATCTTCGACAGCCCGCCTGCCATTGTCACGGTGGTCCCGCAGTACAAGCCGGGGATACGGTATGCATCGTCGAACAACGACACGCTCGAAGTGACGCACGCAGTCACGGAAGGCCTTGCCAGCGACGGATCCGTGATCGCCGTTGTGGTGGATCCCTCCCGGGTGACGGGAGATTATTACCGGGTGATCTTCTCAGAAACCAGCACCTGGAGTGTTATCCGCTGCGCGGACAGCACTTTTTCAGCAGGCGTGGACACGGTGTTGAAAGATCAAACCAATCAGGCCGGGGATGACGCATACACAGTCGTGGACGGGCTGCTGATCAAGGTTTTCGGGCCAGTCAATGACTTCCGGAACATCCAGGTGGTGTCCAACGCGAACGGGCCCCTGGATCCGCCGGACATGGGATGCTTCGCCTTCAACAACAACGGATTCCCCATGCTCCTGGATTACGATTACCAGCCTGTATTGGATGAGAACGGGGATCCGATCGACCGGCCGGCTGCGACCCAGCAGACCAACGGATCCACCTGGGGCATACATACCGGAATGAACAGCGCGGACATGGACGCCGGCTATGACTACTTCAAATTCAGGCTGACCAACGACGGTGCCCGGTGGCCCCGGATCATCCCGGACGACTTCGAAATCCGGTTCACAGCCGCTGGCGGTAAAGCCTACATTCCGAATACATTCGGATATGACGGAGGCGATTTCGGCGGGATTTTAGTCGATGTTTCTTTCGAGCTGTGGAACATCGGCATTCTCGAGGATCCGACGGATGATGTGCGCCTTTTCCCGTACATCCTGGACGACGACTCCAACGAACGTTTCGCGCTTCTCACACTGGCCAGCGTCACTGCAGCCGGAGACACCTCCTATGGTACTGCGGACCACACCGTGTCCGGCGGCGCGAACGATCCCTTCACGGATTGGTTCTACTGGTTGATACCGGAAAACACTGCGCCGGGCCAGGCCGGGTATGATGCGCTGGTCGCCAAGATTCAGGCCGAAGGCGACAATTACGAATACCTGGCCGGAACGCTCGGCGATTGCATGCGGCGCATGGTCCTGGTGAACTGGAACGGCGGGGAGACGGAGACCGGCGAATACAATGCGCAGATGCCCGAGACCGGAACCGTATTCCGCATCCTCACAGCCAAGCCCAACATGCCCAAGGACATCTATACCTTCAAGACTCCGGCCAATACCCGTAATCTGGCCGACCAGAAGGCGGATTTGAAAAAGATCAATGTAGTGCCCAATCCCTACTACGGCTATCACAGCGGGGAAATGGACGCCTTCGAAAGATGGGTGCAGTTCACCTTCCTGCCGGATAAGTGCACCATCCGTATCTTTGATCTGGCTGGGAATCTGATCCGGAAGCTCGAGAAAGATACTCCGGATTCGCCCCTGCTCCGCTGGGATTTAAAGAACGAATACCAGCTGCCTGTGGCGAGCGGCATCTATGTCTATCATGTATCGGCGCCAGATCTCGGCGAAAAAGTCGGGAAGATGGCCATCTTCACGCCGAACGAAAGGCTGGATACGTATTGATGCGGGTTAAAGGCCGTCCATGAAAACGGCCTTCGAAGCGGCTTTAGAATCCGAAAAAGGAGGTCTCTCCATGAAAATAAGGATCTTTTTGATCGTAACCGCCGGGATGCTCGCATGGGCCGGCTCGGGATTGGCCGGCGGCCGGAGGCTGGGTACGGCCGGAGGCGCGGAACTCATGATCCCGATCGGAGCCAGGAACGTCGGCATCGGCAATTCCAATGTGGCCAACATTACGGGTATGGAAGCCATGTACGCCAATCCGGCCGGAATGGCTTTGCTGTCGAACGTGGAATTCGGCGTGAATTACACGACCTATTTCGCGGACATGACCATCACCAATTTCAATGTCGGAAGCAGGGCCGGAAGCCTCGGCGTGATCGGCATCGGGATTCAGGCTATGAACATCGGCGATATCCCGGTCACGACCATACTCAATCCGGAGGGGACCGGGGAGGTCCTGAAGCCCAATTTCATGATACTCACAGGATCCTACGCCCGGAAATTCACGGACCGCATCAATTTCGGCTTCAATGCGAGGTTCGTTTCCGAACAGCTCGAGGATATGAAGGCCAATGCACTGGCCTTCGACATCGGCCTGCAGTACCATTCCTCCATGGGGATCGATGTGGGAGTGGCCATGCGGAATTACGGAAGCGGCATCCGTTTCGACGGCACGAGCATCGATTTTGATTCCGATATCCCGTACGCGAATCCCAATTCCACAACCCGCAAGACGAAACTCGACATGGCGACGCACGAACTTCCTACAAGCCTGAGCCTGGGACTGGGCTACCGGTACCAGTTCGGCGAAAAACACGCATTGAACGCCAGCGGGTTGTACTCGAACAACAGCTACGCGGTGGACAACATGAACGTGGGATTGGAATACGCCTTCAACAAAATGGTTTTCTTGAGGGGCGGATATCACATGAATCTTTTCGATTCCAATTATCCGGCCGGAGCCAAGGAGGATCCATTCGGCCTCACCCTGGGCTTCGGTTTCCTCCTATCCGTAGGTGGAAGGAGCATCCTGTTTGATTATGCATACCGGGACATGGATTTCTTCACTGCGACCCAGTATTTCAGCATCCATGTCGGATGGTAGACCATGCCCTGCTTGATCCCGGAACTTGAAATCCGGAGTGGAAACTCTGAGGGGACCGGGTCGTACACTCAAACATGAAGATCGACTGGCCCGGTCCCCCTGAAGAATTCTCTCTCTCTCCCATAACGATGCCTCAGGAAAAGCCCCGGCCCTCAACCGGGGCTTTTCCGTCGGGGCCCGCCCCACACCGGGCAAGTCAGCGGGCAGCACCCCGGGGTGGACCCCGGGATTGAGTAAGGGGGAGGCCGGAGCCCGGGGTTCATCCCAGGGTGGGGGAAACTGCCCGGTACATGGGCAAACCGCCTGCCGTTCCGGAGCATCAAGAGGAGATGGATACATTCATTGCCAAAGGAGAATCGTGATGACGCGCAAGGTCCTTTTCGCCGCATGGGTTTTCCCCCTGCTCGCCGGCATCCTATCCCCGGCCCTTTCCTCGGCCCGCGGGACAGACACAGGGGAATCCGCGGACATGGAAAGCCCGTTCCTCCCCAATCCCATTATGATTCTCAGGCTTGAATCCCAGGCCCGGAATCCTGTGCGGCTGGACGGCCGGATTGAAGAAAACGAATGGGCCGGAGGCTCAAGCTTCGGGCATTTTACGGAGTATCAGCCGAATGAAAACCGGAAGCCCGCAGTGGAAACAGAAGGATATGTAGTGATGGATTCATCAAACCTGCTCATCGCCTTTGTCTGCCATGATCCTGAAATCCGGAACCTGCGCGCCAATTTTGCGGACAGGGACAAGATGTATGAGGATGATTGGGTTTGTGTGTCCATTGATCCGGACCGGGATTTCCAGAAAGCCTACCAGTTTTTCGTCAATCCGCGCGGCATACAGGGAGACATGCTCTTCCAGGCCAGCGGGCTGCAGGACCAGAGCTTTGACATGGTATGGGAATCCGAATCGCAGATTCTGGATGACCGCTGGACTGCGGAGCTGCGCATTCCATTCGAAAGCCTGCGCTTCCCGAGTTCCGACCTGCAGAGATGGACCGTTCATTTCACCAGGAATTACCCGCGCGACAATCCATACCGCTATTCCTGGATGCCGATCACGCAAAACAACAATTCATTCATGGGCCAGGGGGGACATTTGGAGTTCACCATCCCGACGCGGAAGAGCTTCAAGCGTTCCCTCGAATTCCTGCCCTATATGATCGGCCATGGCGGGAAAATGCGCAATGAAGATCCGGAGTCCCCGAATCCGGGGGCCTGGTCGAACCCGACCCGGGAAGGCCGCATGGGATTCGGCCTGAAGCTCGGGCTGGCCTCCAATGTGACTGCGGACATGGCCGTCAGTCCTGATTTCAGCCAGATCGAAACGGATGCAGGCCAGATCAGCCTGAACAATCCGTTTGCCCTGTTCTTCGAGGAGAAACGGCCCTTTTTCCAGGAAGGCAGCGAAACGTACACGGTGGACCAGTTCACGCCCTGGATCGTGCTGGACCAGTACGTCCAGCTTTTTTATTCCAGGACCATCAACGATCCGATCTCCGCGGGGAAGCTCTCAGCCAAACGGGGAAAATGGCGGCTGGGATACACGGCTGCCATGGACCGGAACACCCCTTATATCCTCCCTTTCGAGGAAAACAGTTCGGTTCTGGCGACGGACAAAAAGTCCGTTTCCAATATTATGAGCCTCAAGATGGATCTGGGGAATCAATCCTCGATCGGATGGTTCATGAGCGACCGCAGGCTTCAGGGCCCGGGCTCCAACACGGTGGCTGCCTTCCATGGGAATTTCAGGCTCGGGGAGAAATACACGGTCTCCGGCATCGCCGCCTATGCCCGCACAAGAGAACCGGATGATTCCCTCCTGTCGCAATTCATCCGGCCGCAGGCATTCGAGGCCAGGGGGAAAATCCTTTCCGCGGCCTTTGACGGAGAATCCTTCGGCGGGACCCTGCTGCGGGCAAAAGTCCAGAGGGATTCACGCCATTTGTCCGCAGCAGCCGCCTATCAGGACTTCTCACCCGGATTCCGCGCAGAGAATGGATTCCTGATCACCAACGGTTACCGGAACATCGAGATCATGACGCGTTACGCCTTCCGGTATGAAAACCACCCGCTTTTCACTTCCATTGAGCCGCGGGTCAATACATGGCGCAAGTTCGATTACGACCGCATCGTGAAGGATACGGGCGTGATCGCCTCCACCCTGTTCCGCTTCCGCAGCCAGACCATCCTTTCCCTTTCCGGGTTCATCTTCAATCGTGAGAACCTCCGGGGCAAACAGTTCGGGGATGCGCGCCAGATGTGGATCGTCATCCAAAGCCAGATGTTCAAGACCGTTTCCTGGAACAGCCTCGTCAATTTCGGGAAACATATCAACCGCATGGGTGTCCAGGGGGACGCGCGAAACCCGTTCGAGATCCTCCCGACTTTCAGCGCCAACGCAGGCATCACCTGGAAGCCCCTGCCGAGCCTGATTGGCGATCTGCAATACCAGGAATACCATCTCTGGCTCGAGGATTTTGGAAGCGCGCCCATTCTGGAACAAAGAATCCTTCGAAACACCCTTTCCGTCCAGTTCAACAGGAATCTTTTCATCAGGCTCATCGGCGAGTACAACATCATGGATTATTACCGCTCATCCGACGGTCGCATGATTCATGATCAATTCCTCACCCTGGATCCGCTGATCAGCTACAAATTGAACGCCTTTTCCGTCTTCTACCTCGGCGGGCGCATCGGCGCCAAGAAAGGATTCCTGCCCGGGTGGACGGACATTCAGATGAACGAACAGGCGGTTTACATGAAATTCCAGTATTTGTTCCAATATTGAAAAGGAACGGACCCCGGGGTTCACCCCGGGGTGCAAAATCATCTCAGGGGACCGGGCCGTCCCTTCAAACAGGATTCTGACCTACCCGGTCCCGATGAAGAATTCTCTCTCTCCCATGTCAATGCCTCAGGAAAAGCCCCGGCCCTCAACCAGGGCTTTTCCGTGGATGGATAGTCATAATGCCATGTCCCCTTTACTTACCCGCCGGCGAACATCAGACCTTTTGAATTCCCTCAAAATAATGTATATTTAAAAAAGAACTGATATGGACCCCGGGGCCCAGAACGGAAAACAGACATGATGGATCAATCGTTCACCTGTTTCAGGGAATTATTCCCTGCCTACTCAGAAGGCATCTATGTAAACCATGCTGCTGTTTCCCCCCTTTCGACAGTTGTAAGGCAGACCCTGCTCGACTTCTGGGACAAACGTTCAAGGCTGCCGGTGGACGCCTATCCGGAGTGGATGGGAGAAATCAACCGGTTCAAGGCCGCGATTGCGGGACTGATCCGCGCAAAATCCCCGGAACGGATCGCCATGGTCCCGAACACGAGCTACGGATTGAACCTGATCACAACCGGCCTGGAATGGAAGGCAGGGCACCGCATCCTTCTCTGCCCCATGGAATTCCAAGCCAATCTCTACCCTTTCCTGAACCTGGAGCGGCACGGCGTGCATATCGATTGGATCGAGCCGGAAGGCGGGGAAATCCGCCCCGACGATGTTGAAAAGAAAGTCACGCCGCATACACGGCTCCTCAGCATCAGCTTCGTCCAGTATCTGAACGGTTTCAGGGCGGACCTTGAGGCGATCGGCCGGGTCTGCAGGAAACACGGCGTTCTTTTCATCGTGGACGGCATTCAGGGCGCAGGAGCGGTCCCCGTGGACGTGGAGGAATGCGGGATCGACGCATTCGTATGCGGCGGGCACAAGTGGCTCATGTGGCCCATGGGAACAGGATTTCTCCACACAGGGGAAAAACTCCTCGGCAGGCTCAAGCCCGGCATCGCGGGATGGATGTCGGCCAAAAACCGCTGGGATTTCGGGAGTATCAGGCTCGAATTCGCCGACTCTGCGGAAAAACTGGAGCCAGGGACCATGAACATCGTGGGCATCCTGGCCGGCCAGGCCATGCTGGAACGGATGACTGCGCTGGGCATCGAGTCCATCTACGAACGCATCCTCGGCCTCACGGACCGGCTCATCGATGGCCTGCAGAACCTGCCCGTTCAATTGATCACCCCTGCCGCGAGGAAATGCCGCTCAGGCATCGTATCCTTCAAGGTTGAAAATCCCGACAGCGTCATACAAAAACTGGAGCAAAACGGAATTTTTGCCTCCATGAGAAAAGGCGCGATCCGCCTCTCCCCGCATTGCACGAACACGATGGAGGAGATGGACAGGATTTTGGAATGCCTGAGGAAGATTCTGTAAAACATGCATCCAGGGCGGACTCCGGGGTGGACCCCGGGGTTAAAATTTTGATCTCAGATTAACGATTGCAGATTGCTGATCTCAGATCTGAAAACAAATCTGAGATCGTTAATATGGATTCTGAGATCTGAGATCAAAGGGCGTTGTCATCCCGTGTTTCACGGGCGGCATGATTCCCTTGATCATTCCAGGGTTGCGCCCTGGGGCGCAATCTCCAGGAGGGCTTTGCCCTCCTGCCATGGCATAGCTCTGGAAGAACCTGGCCTCAGGGTAGGAACTCTGAGGCCATCAAATTCCTCAAGGGGGACAACAAAAATCCATTTTAGATCCATATCCCTGACATCCACTAAATCATTTAAATACAATATATTTTAGGCCGAACTTTCCAGCCTTTTTTTAATCCCCCCAAAAAAATGTTCATTTTCCCCTTGCAATCCACAAATTCATTCATTATATTTCCATTGAAATTTTGTTCAATTAAACTGAACATTTGTTAATGCCATGACTTCCGATCCTGTCATACAAAGACTGATCAAGGTTGCCAGGCTGTACTACCTGTACAATCTCAGCCAGCAGCAGATCGCGGAAAAGCTGAAAATATCGCGTCCAGGCGTTTCCAGGCTGCTGCAGGAGGCGCGGGACAGGGGCATTGTACGCATCGAGGTCGTGGACCCGGCCGGGAACGGCGCGGAACTGGAAAAAAGGCTGGCTGAGAGATTCGGACTCAAGAAAGTCATCCTGGTCCCCTCCGAGGGAGCGGATGACCGGGAACTGAAACGCCGGCTGGGAATGGCCTCAGCCGGTTTCCTGGATGCCTGCGTCCACGACGGGGCCGTGCTCGGCATTTCCTGGGGATCCACCATGCAGGAGCTCGTCCGCCATCTGAAGCCGAGACGCCTGAAAAACCTGACCGTAGTCCAGCTTCTGGGCGGCATCGCGCGCGCGGAATATGACACGCATGCGGCTGAAATCGCACTCAAATGCGCGGACGCTTACAGGGCCGTCCCCTTCCTCCTGCCGGTGCCAGCCATAGTCGACAACGTGAGCGTCAAGCAGGCCCTCATGTCCGACAATCAGATTGCCAGGGTGCTGGACCTGGGGCGGCGGGCCGACACCGCCGTTTTTTCCGTAGGAAGGCTGAGCCACGGCTGCCTGATGTGCAAGGCGGATTATTTCCGCAGGGAAGAAGTGGATGCGCTTCTCGCCCGGAAAGCAGTCGGAGACATATGCAGCCGCATCGTTTCAGAAGACGGCAGGATCTGTTCCGCAGAGCTCGACGCCAGGACCATCGGCATCGAACTCGATGAATTGAGAAACAAACCGTTCTCCATTGCAGTAGCAGGCGGGCCTGAAAAAAGATCCGTTATTCATGCCGGGCTTCTCGGCCGTTTCTTCAATGTCCTGGTCACGGACGAGGAGACGGCTGTTGATCTGCTGGATGCGCCTGAGGAAAGGAATTGATCCCATGAACGCCAAAGGCCTTGCCTCGTACTGCCAGGAATGCGGCGCGTGCACGGCCGCGGGATACGGCTGCAACGGTTCATGCGCAGACGACAGCCTGGTGGACCTGATCGTCAAGGAAGTATTGAAATCCGCCGGCGCCCCAAAACCATCGGAGGCCGGGTCACCGAGGAACAGCGTACCGCTCGGCGTTTCGAACCGGCACATGCACATCCGCGAAGAAACATTTCACCGGCTTTTCGGCAAGGATGCCGAACTCGGTGTGTACCGGGATCTGTACCAGCCGGGAGAATTCGCGTCGGATAAAATGGTGACGATTGTAGGTCCGAAGATGCGCGCCATTCAGAACGTCCGCATACTCGGCCCCTTCCGCAAGTACGACCAGGTCGAGCTCTCCCTGACCGACGCGGTCGGCATCGGCATTTCCCCGCCCATCCGGAATTCCGGAGACTTGAAGGGAGCCGCGGCCCTGACGGTAGTCGGACCGGCCGGTTCCATGTTTATCCCGGAATGCGCAATCATCGCGAACCGCCATGTACATATCCCTTCCGCCCAGGCAACCCTGTGGGGAGTGGCGGACGGCAATTTCATCAAGGTGCGCATCGGAGGAGAAAAGAGCACGCTGTTCGAAAATGTGCTCGTGCGCGTGAACGACTCCTGGAAGCCGCAGCTCCACCTGGACACGGACGATGCAAATGCGGCCAATGTCCGCTGCAATACCCGGGCTGAATTTTCAGGAAAGATGTGAGGGCAAAATGCAGCTTGCAACAGTGATCGGGAACGTCGTATCCACTCAGAAAACCGGAAAAATCACCGGACTCGCGCTGATGGTGGTGAGGCTTCTCGATGCGGATCTCAAACCGACTTCAAAAACCATGGCTGCTGTGGATACGGTGAACTGCAGGCCCGGGGACACGGTCATGCTCTGCGGATCCTCATCCGCCAGGATGACGGATAAAACCAAGGAATCCTGCGTGGACCTTGCGATCGTCGGAATTGTGGATACCGTCTCGACCGGGAAACAACGAACCGGCACATTGAAGTCCTGAGATGGAAATCGACCTGGAAATACTGATTCAAAAAATCACCCGGCAGGTGATCAACGAACTCGAAAGCCGGGGTGTGCGCGTCGCGTCTGCAACCCCGCCGGCCGAATGCCGTTCCGGTCAAGGGGTGGAGCAGGCAAGATCGGAGAGACCGGACCTGTCCGCATACAAGACGCCGGTCCTAACGGAAAGGCATGTCCGGATGCTGCAGTCAGGGACCTGCAGAATCATCGTCCCCGCCGGCACGTTGATCTCCCCCCGCGCCGGGGAAATATTGAAAGAAAAAAACATACGGGTTCAAACCGAATAGCAGGAGGAAAGGCATGGCAAAAACGGCATTGGGATTCGTTGAAACACGCGGGCACGCAGGGAACGTGGCTGCGATCGACGCGATGATCAAGAGTGCGAACGTCGAACTGGTCAAACAGGTCGGCATCGGCAGCGCTCATATGACCGCAGTGGTGCGCGGCGAAGTCGGAGCCGTGAAATCCGCAGTGGACGCGGGCATGGAGGCTGCGGCCAAAGTGGGCGAACTGATTTGCGCGAACGTCATCCCGTCCGCTCATGAGGACGTTTTCGCGCTTCTCGGACTGAAAAAGGAGGAATGACATGCAGGACGCTTTGGGAATCATCGAAACATTGGGATTCGCTGCCGCGGTGCAGGCTGCTGACGCGGCGGTCAAGGCAGCGAACGTGAAACTCTGCGAACTGGTCAAAATCGGCGGGGGCCGCATGAACGTGGTCGTCAGGGGCGACGTGGCTGCAGTCAAGGCGTCCGTCGAGGCGGGAACCGCCGCAGCCTCTGCGGTCGGGAAAATCACCGGGCAGACCGTGATCCCGAGGCCTTCGGACAGGATTGAAAAGGTGTTTCCCGTGGAGCCGAAGAAAACGGCAAAGTAACCCGGCGCATGCATGAGGAATCCCGGCATGGAAATAACCGAAGAACAGGTCCGGCAAATCGTGCACCGTGTGGTTTCCGGTATGTCTCCGGCGGTGCAGTACGGTGCCCCTCCCGGAATCCGCATGGAAGGGAACGGCGTCTTCACGGACATGAACAGCGCGATCGAGGCTGCGCATGAGGCGTTCCTGAAATTCGAATCCTGCGGCCTGCAGGACCGGAAACGCTTCACGGATGCGGTGCGCCGCATGATGCTCGACCACAAGGAGGATTTCGCTGTCCAGGCCGTGGAACAAACGGGCATGGGACGCGTGAAGCACAAGATCGCCAAGAATGTGAATGCAGCCGTGCACAGCCCCGGGATCGAATGGCTGCAGCCGCAATCCTGGTCCGGCAAGAACGGCCTGGCCGTTGATGAATACGCGGCCTGGGGCGTGATCGGAAACATCATGCCGAGCACGCATCCGGCTGCTGCCATGGTGAACAACATCATCATCCAGGTATGTGCAGGCAACGCGATCGCGTTCAATCCGCACCCCTCGGCCAAAAGCCTTTCTGCCGGGATCATCCGCCTGACGAATCAGGCCATGGTCCGCGAAGGCGCTCCCGAAAACCTGGTGACCTGCGTGGCAGAGCCCACGCTCGATACGGCCGAAATCCTTTTCAGCCATCCGAAGACGCCTCTGCTCTCAGTGACCGGCGGGCCCGGCCTAGTCGCAGTAGCCATGAAGCATCCCAAGCCCGTCATCGCCGCAGGGCCGGGGAACCCGCCCGTTTTGATAGACGAAACGGCGGACCTTGACCTTGCCGCAAAGGAAATCACGGAAAGCGCCTCCTTCGATAACAACATCCTCTGCATCGCCGAGAAGGAAATTTTTGTAGTGGAAAGCGTTTTCGAGAAATTCGTGCATGCATTCGTGAAACAGGGCAATGTCCGTCTTTCCACGGCACAAATGTCCAACCTGGCCTCGAAGGCGCTTTCCAAACAGGGCAGGCACTGGATCATCGGGAGGGAATTTGTCGGCCGCAATGCGGATGTGCTCGGCAGGGCTCTCGGCATGAACCTGTCCGAGGATGTGCCGCTCCTTTTCGGGGAGACTCAGGCCGATGATCCCTGGGTCCTGGCGGAGCAGATGGCCCCCTGCATACCGGTTGTACGCGTGAAAGACTTCGAACAGGGCGTTTCCGCCTGCGTGAACGCGGAGCACGGGTTCGAACATACCGCAAGCATTTTTACCAAAGACATGAACCGCGCGACGGAATTCTCAAGGCGGATGAAAACCGACGTGCTGGTGATCAACGGAGGCACACTGCGCGGAAACGGCGGGGATTCGGGAGAGGGGACTTTCTCGCATACCATTGCCTCGCCGACGGGACAGGGCATCTGCACGCCGCGCGATTTCGTACGCAGGCGCAGGATCATGACCGCAGGCGCGATGCGTTTCGTCTGATTTCAAAACATCCATTGGAGGATAATAAAATGGCGGACATCAAGGCAATCGGCATCCTGGAAACAAAGGGATTCGTCCCGCTGGTAGAAGGTGCGGACGCTGCGGTCAAGGCCGCGAATGTGGATCTCGTGGAATGGCGGCAGATCGGAAGCGGTTACGCCTCCTTCGTCGTGGAAGGCGAAGTGGCTGCGGTCCGTTCCGCGCTCGAGGCAGGCCGCGCAGCAGCCGCATCGGTCGGCGAAGTGGTATCCGAAACCATCATCCCCAGGCCGGTCGAAGAATTGAAGGGGACGTTCGGGAAGTAACGGGATCAGGGGAGCGTGGTTCGGGGCTCGGGAATTGAAGAAAGAAATTTTGTTGTGGTCTTTTCACGGACCCCCATCCCCGAACCCCGATCCCCGACTCTTGGAGGTTTTATGATTTTCGCCAAAGTCGTGGGTTCCGTGGTCTGCACTCAGAAGGACAGGAACCTGTCCGGGCTCAAGCTCATGCTCTGCAGGGAGGCCGATCACGCGGGTACATTGCTGGAAGCCTATCATGTGGCTGTGGACGCCGTGCAGGCTGGGATCGGGGATTTTGTACTCCTGTCCTACGGATCATCCGCCCGGATGACCGAGATCACACGGAATGCCCCTGTGGACGCGGTGATCATGTCGATCGTGGACGATGTCCAGATCACCGAGAAAGCGCCGAAACCCCAGGCTGGCGGGAAACATGCGGCTCGGTAAGGTCATCGGCCGGGTGTGGTCGGATCACAAGGCCGATTCGCTGAAATCCTGCGCTCTTTATCTGGTTCAGCCCGTGGATTCGGGTTTCACGCCCGCAGGACGAGCGCTTGTGGCCGCCGATCCGCAGCGCATCGCAGGCCCGGGCGACAGCGTGGTCTATGTGACCAATACGGACGCAGTACAGGCATTCGACTCAACCGATCCGCCGGTGAATGCCAGCATCGTGGAACTTGTGGACAGCATTGATTAGGAAAACCTCATGATACTCGCCCGGGTCAAAAAAAGAGTGGTTTCCACAAAAAAGCACCCGGCCTATTCCGGCAAACGGGTTTTCGTGATCCAACCGGTGCAACCGGACGGATCCGAAACCGGTGATGAAGCCGTGGCCGTGGATTATGTCGGCGCAAGCCTGGGCGATATCGTGGTCTGCGGCGGGGCCCCCGGTGCTGCCGGGGAGGTGTTCGGCCTGGACCGCGCGCCAATCCGTACGCTGATCATGGCGATTGTGGACAGGGTGGAAATGAGGGGATAGGGATTCGGGGATCGGGGTTCGGGTTCAGAAATCAGGAGTTCGGGGAATCATAAAACAATTGAATTCAATATGAAATCATTTAAAGAACTTCTCGTGTGGCAGAAAGGAATGGACCTTTGTCAATGGGTCTATCAAATAACGGATAAATTCCCCGCTGTCGAAGAATTTTCTCTCGTTACTCAAATACGAAGATCGGCTATTTCAATACCCACAAATATTGCTGAAGGCTGGGGAAGGAACAGCACAAAAGAATACATACAATTCCTATACATTGCACGTGGGTCGTGCGCTGAATTGGAATCCTTGACCATTCTTTCCGATCGCTTGAAATATTTCAATAAAGAAGCCGTCCAGGATATTCGGAAAGAAATCGAGAGTATTACCATGATGATCAATAAACTGATTTCCAAATTAAAGGAAAGATGATTTCAGATATTTCTTATATACTGTGGCAATATTCTTTCACGATCCCCAAACCCCAAATCCCGAACCCCGGAGTGGGAAGGATTAAAAGAATACAACAATGATGCCATCTATTGAGAATATACAAATGATGGGCCTCGTCGGCGCAGGCGGCGCGGGATTCCCGGCGCACATCAAGCTGAAATCCAGGCCGGAAATCCTGATCCTCAACGCCGCGGAATGCGAACCGCTGCTGCACAAGGACAAGGAAATCCTCCTGCATCACGCGGACCGTGTCCTCGAGGGCATGCGCATGGCCATGGACATGACCGGAGCAGGCCGGGGCATCATCGGCATCAAGGCCAAACAGAAGGCCTTGATCAGCGAATTGAAAACAAAACTCGACGGAAGAATCCACATTGAACCGGTGGGCGATTTTTATCCAGCAGGCGACGAGTTGACCCTGGTCCATTTGACAACAGGCCGCATGGCTCCGCCCGGAGCCCTGCCTGTTCAGGCCGGCTGCCTGGTTCAGAACGTGGAGACGCTTTACAATCTCGCGTCGGGGACACCTGTGACTGAAAAATGGCTGACCGTGGCCGGGGCGGTTGAAAAACCGGCCACACTCAAGGTTCCGGTGGGGACCCGGGTACGGGATGTTCTTTCGCATTTTCGAATCACCGCCTCCCCCTGCATCGTCCGTTCCGGCGGCCTGATGATGGGTAAAGTGGAACCTGACCTGGATGCGCCCGTGACCAAAATGACCGGAGGGCTCATCGTTCTTCCGGAAGCACACGCATTGTCCGGGATTTATCAGAGATACTCGGACAGCGGGGCTACAGTTCGTACAGCCAAGGCTGCGTGCGATCAGTGCAGTTTCTGCACCGAGCTTTGCCCGCGCTACCTCTTGGGATACCCGGTTCGGCCCGAAACAGCCATGCGCAATATTCTGTTCGGCCGCGTCCAGGAAGAAACGGCGCATCCAGGCAACGCGTTCTGCTGCGAGTGCAACCTTTGCACCCTGTACGCCTGTCCGGAAGGCCTGGATCCGAAAGGCGCCGCAGTCTTGGAGAAAAGGATTGCTCGAAAAAAGGAAATGACTGCAGTAAGTCAGGCGAAGCCGCATCCCATGCTCCCGTACAGGAAGGTGCCCATCAGCAGGTTGAAACAGAGGCTCGGCATATCCGGATTTCAGGATCAAGGACCTTTTGAATCCATTGAATGGAAGCCGGAAGTGGTATGCATCCCCCTGCTGCAGCATATCGGAAAACCGGCCGTTCCCTGCGTGAATGAAGGGGATCGCGTTCAGGGCGGGCAGATGATAGGCAGGCCGGACGGGGACGCTTCCACCGCAGTGCACGCCTCCATGGACGGCCGCGTTTCCAAGGTGACTGAAAGAGAGATCATCCTTTCGAGGCAGACATGAAACCGAAGACATCCATCTGCATCATCGAGCTTTCCAGCATCAGCAAGGGTTTCGAGGTTCAGGATGCGGTACTGAAATTCTCCAATGTTGAAAAACTGCTGGCCCGCACCATTTGCTCCGGAAAATATCTGATCGTGCTGCGCGGGGAGATCGCGGACCTTGAACAATGCATGGATAAAGCACGTTCCGTGGGCGACTTTGCAGTCATACAATCCGTTCTCATCCCCCAGGTGGAAGAAAAGGTTTTCCCTGCCCTGTCCGGAGCAGCGGAAATAGACATCCCAACAGTCAAGGCGGTTCTGATCCTGGAAACCTTTTCCGCAGCCTCTGCGGTCAAACTCGCTGACATTGCCGTAAAACATACAGACGTGGACATCCTGCGCATCCATCTGGCCATGGCCATAGGCGGCAAGGGCCTTGTCGTTCTCACCGGGGACGACGAGTCCCTGAAATCCGCCCTCATGCCTGTACTGGATTTCGCCAGGGACGACGGCATGCTGGCCGGTTATTCGCTGGTCACAAATCCGCATCCGGACTTGTTGAAGGAAATGATCTAACGGAATTCGGGGTTTGGGGATTGGGGTTCGGGCAATCATTTTTTATGCTTGAATATTTAAAAGGACACTACATTTGAATGGGTAATCAAAATTCAAATCCCTTCAATTTATCTCCCTGTCCCCTAATCCCAGACCACGAACCCCGATCCCCGGATCCCGATCCCCTAAATTGATCATGATCGGAGGAAATTTTATGAATCAACGCGTCTATAACAAGATGGACAATTCATCAATCATGTCTCTCCGCTCCATCGCCGGCGATGCGAACGTGGTCACGGACCGGGAGCAGATGGACGATTACTCGCATGACGAGTTCTCCGGCGAGGACATCCGCCATTTCCCGGAGGCGGTGGCCAAGCCGCGCAGCACGGATGAGGTTTCCCGCATCGCGAAATTGTGCAATGAAAAACGGATACCCCTGACCGCCAGGGGCGGGGCAACCGGGCTTTGCGGCGGCTGCGTGCCGGTTTTCGGGGGTGTTCTGCTTTCCTTCGAAAACATGAAGAGGATCATCGAGATCGACGCGGACAACATGACCTCAACGCTGGAGTCCGGGCTCATGCTTTTCGAATTCTACCCGGCCATCGTGGAGAAGGGCTTGTTCTTCCCGCCTCATCCGGGCGACGAATCCGCAACCATAGGCGGCGTGATCGCCACGAACGCCGGCGGGGCGCGCGCGGTGAAATACGGCGTGATACGGAATTTCGTCAAGGGCATCGAGGTGGTGCTGGCGGACGGGACCGTGGTGAACCTTGGCGGGAAGGTGATCAAGGATTCGAGCGGTTACAGCCTCATGCACCTGCTCATCGGATCCGAAGGCACGCTGGGACTGATCACCAAGGCCACGATCACGCTGATGCCGCCCCCCGCAGTCATGATCACGCTCGTCGCGCCGTACAAAAACCTTCACGAGGCGATCAGCACCGTGCCCGCGATCCTCCAGGACAAGATCCTCCCGCTCGCGGTCGAATTCGTGGGCAGGGACGCAGTGGAGCTCTCCGGCTCCTTCATCAACAAGACCTGGCCCTGCGCCCAGGGCAGCCATCATCTGATGATCATACTCGACGGCTCCACGGACGAGGAAGTGATGGCCCTGGCCGAACGCGTGAGCGGGGTGTGCATGTCGCACGGCGCGCTCGATGTCTTTGTCGCGGACAGCAAGCCCAAACAGCAGGAAATACTGGCCATCCGTTCCGGCATATACGAGGCCATGCGCAATTCCATGATCGAGATCCTCGATATTACGGTCCCGCGCGGCCAGATCGCGGAATTCGTGGACGGCGTGCAGGCTGTGGAAAAGGAATCGGGCATGTGGCTGCCGACCTACGGCCATGCGGCTGACGGCAACGTGCACACGCATCTCATGCATCACCAGTGGAAGGACGGGCAGTGGACCGAGGTCGCCGGGTGGAAGGAGAAATATCCCGAAGTCCGCGAGAAACTCCATTCTCTCGGCAAGAAATTCAGGGGCATCCCATCCGGAGAGCATGGGATCGGCCTGGTGAAGAAGGAATATCTCAAATCGTTTCTCAGCCCCAGGCATATTGATCTGATGCGGGGCGTGAAGCAGGTGTTCGATCCGAACGGAATTTTGAATCCTGGGAAGATTTTCGACTGAACGATCCAATCACCTCCGGGAGGTCCTCTCGTTCAGTTGAAGGACCTCCCGGAGGTGATGAATAATCACTCAACGCTGTGCGTTCATTGAGGAGTACCGAACATGGCAACAACGAACGAATTCGCGACCAAGCAGCTCATCATCGAAATCGGTAAGCGGCTGTGGACAAAGGGCTTTGTCGCTTCCAATGACGGGAACATCTCGGTGCGCATCAATGACAATGAAATACTCACCACGCCTACCGGTGTCAGCAAGGGATTCATGACTCCGGACATGATCATCAAGGTTGACATGGACGGGAAAGTCCTGTCCGCCAGCGGAAAACACAGGCCGTCCAGCGAGGTGAAGATGCACATGGAAGTGTACCGCCAGCGCGAGGACATACGCTCCGTGGTGCACGCGCATCCTCCTTATTGTACGAGCTTCGCGGTGGCGGGCATTCCGCTCAACAAATGCGTGCTGCCCGAGGCCGTGCTCACGCTCGGGGCTGTGCCCATCGCGCCTTACGGGACTCCCTCCACAATGGAAATACCAGATTCGATCAAGCCATACATCGAGCGGTCCGACGCAGTTCTGCTGGCGAATCACGGTGCCCTGACGCTCGGCATGGATTTGCTCACAGCCTATCACCGCATGGAAACCCTGGAGCATTCGGCCTACATCGTGTTTATCTCCATCCAGCTCGGGAACGTCAACATCATTCCGGAAAGCCAGGTTGAAAAGCTCATGGAACTGCGCGAGAAGATGAATATTCCGGGCAGGATCAGCCTGTGCAGCCAGAAGCCCGGTTCAACTGCTTCCTCCGAACCGGATGTGGAAGCCCTGACACGAAAGGTCATGGAAAGGCTGAAAGAGTTGAAACGCTAGTGTCATTTCACCCCGGGGTCCACCCCGGGGTCTGCACAATGGAGGATACATGAAAATCCTCGTAGCCAATCCCGGAAGCACGTCCTATAAATGCAAATTATTCGACTCTGACAACTGGAGCGTGCTGTTCCAGGCGGGCGTGGAACGCATAGGCGAGGCTCAGGGCATCGTATCCCGCTGCTTCAAATCCGGTGAGACCATCACGGAGAACATCCCTGTTCCGGATTACGTATCTGCAGTCAATCTGACCCTGGACCATCTGCAGCGTTCTATACCCATAAAAGAAATTTCCGCAGTCGGATTCAAAACGGTTCTGGCAAAAGGCGTTACAGGCTGCGTGCGGCTCACGCCGGAAGTCATCGATGCCATGAAGGCATTCGAACCGCTCGCACCTGTGCATACACAGGTTTACCTGAACGCGATCGGTGTGTTTGAGAAACTCCTGCCGGCCATTCCCCGCATCGGACTGTTCGAAACTTCGTTTCACAGGGACATTCCGCCTGAAGCTTATACTTACGGCATCCCCAATAACCTTTCCGAAAAACACGGCATCCGAAAGTATGGATTCCATGGCGCATCCCACAGATTCGTGTCCAGACATGTGCGTGATCAATATTTTCCCGGCCGTTCCAATGTTCGCATCATCACCTGCCATCTGGGCGGAAGCTCCTCCGTGTGCGCAACAAAGGACGGCATCTCCATGGACACCTCCATGGGCATGAGCCCTCAATGCGGTCTTCTGAACGCCAAGCGCGTCGGAGACCTGGATCCGTTCGCGCTTCTCTATCTCATGGAGAAGGAAAACCTGGATATCGGTCAGGCAAGCAAAATGCTCATCTCCCGGGGCGGCGTGCTCGGCATATCCGGGCTCAGCGGCGATTTCAGGGACATCGAAAAGGCGATGGATCAGGGGGACAGGAAGGCCGGACTCGCATTCCGGACATTCGCCTATTATGTGAAACGCTATATCGGGGAATACCTCGCAGTCCTGAACGGCGCGGACGCAATCATATTCACAGGCGGCCTGGGCCAGAACTCGCCTTCCATGCGGAAAGCCATCGTATCGCAGATGGAAAATCTTGGAATTCTTCTGGATGAAAAACGCAATGATGCGACCCGCCGGGAGGGGGTCATCTCGCAGGACCGTTCACCCGTCCTGCTGATCGTCTGCCCGACGGATGAGGAGCTTATCGTCGCTGAGGAAGTGGCGAAGTGTATGGGAAATAAAAAGGTCCCTTGATGATTGACGATGAATGATTGTCGGTTTTTCTGGTACCCACACTCTTCATGGATGCCTAGAAAGGGCCGCTGTGCCCACGGAGACCGTGGGCACAAGAGAAACCTCTTTTCTCACGAAGCCCGTTTTACCCACCTGGATCCCGGGTGTGAGGCCCGCAGTCACCGGTTGCATGAGCGAATCCTGATCAAAACCAGATATCTTCCCACCCGCAAAACCCGGGATGACAATACTCCTGCGGCAGCAAGCTGCCGCACTCCAAAATTCCGAATCCCGATCCCCTAATCTCGATCCCCGACTATCACCCCCACCCCATCCGGGATCACAACCACTTTTGCGCCCTCCCCCATCATAGAAAACGCCCGTTCCATGGCCTCCTTTATATTAAAAGCATGCTCCATGTGCATGGCTGTCACCATGGCAGGATCGATCTGTTCGCTCACCAGGATCACGTTATGACTGTCCAGGATGCGGGCCAGGATCTGGAATTCCCACTGGTCAGGCACAGTCTCTTCCATGGGTACCCCGGCCACACGGTCCAGTATCTCCCGCGCATCAGCCGCATTTTTCAGATTGTCGAAGAATGACTGGCCGCCGTGCCCGTCATTGCATGCCGAAACCATGACGATCACCCCGCCGTCCCTGCAGCAAGCCTCGGCAGCGGTCATGCCCTTGACCGCCTGATACACGTTCTGGTCGAGCGGGAATCCGCCGTTCGAAGTCACAACAATGTCCGCTTCAATCTTGGGCACGCGGCACAGATCCCCCAGAAACCGGCAGCCTTCCAGATGGGCGGCTTCCATATCGCCTGCAAATGCCCGCATGATGCGCTTTTCACTGTTCAGGACAACGTTCAGGATGAAAGCAAGCCCCGCCTTGCGCGCCGCGAAAATCATGTCCCGGTGTATCGGGTTTTCATCCAGAATGCCTGTGCGCGAAAACTCGCTCGCAATGAACTTCGAGCAGTGATTGGCGAGCACGGTCTGATAACCAGCGATACCGGGCAGGACGCTTTTTCGTCCGCCAGAAAATCCTGCGAAAAAATGTGGCTCGATGAATCCCTCAGAGATCAGCAGATCCGTTTCAACCGCAAGCCTGTTGATCCAGAGCTGCCCGCCTGAAGGAAGACGGCCCAGATGTGCCATTGCAGATTCGTCCCTGGAATCGTGGATAATGATCCTTTCCTCCCGGACGACAGAATCCCCGAACATCCGCCGGAGTTCCTCGGCACTCGTTGCCCTGTGGTAACCGGTTGCCACCAGAATGGTCACGTCAATGTCCGGCGCTGATGAACGGAGACGTTTTAAAATAACCGGCAAGGTGATTCGGCTGGGCACGGGCCGCGTGTGATCGCTCGTGATGATGACCACGTTCCGTTTACCCCTGACCATTTCCTCGAGCCTGGCACTGCCGGCCGGATGATCCAGTGCATGCTCAACCAGGTTTTCCTGGCTATCCGCGCATGAATAGGAGTTCACACGGGATTCAAGAACGCCGGCAAGCCGGTCTTTCTCGATCTCGAGGGCCACAGAGGACTGACCATACGGTATTTGGATTCGGAGCATGCTGAATAGTCCTTTTTGATTTGACATTTTGCCCAAAAGTGCAGATATTTATCATGAAGTTCCCCGGGGCAAGCCCGCAGTCATCGGACCCCGGGGTCCGGAATCAGGATTCGGCAAGCCGCGGGCCTGCGCGTCATCTCTTCGGCAGGGGATTCGCCCGCTTCCAGATTCATCGTAAAGTTATCCTCGCATGCCCAGAATGTCAAGAAAAATCAAGGAGCCGGCCATGGCAAAGGATGTGGATTTCACGGTCAATGCACCGGTTAAAAGGCTGAAAGGGGCCCTGCCCAAGATCGGGATCAGGCCTGTCATAGACGGCCGCAGAAAGGGCGTGCGGGAATCGCTTGAAAACCAGACACTGGCAATGGCCAGAGGCGCCGCGGATTTCCTGTCCAAAAACCTCCGGCATCCCAGCGGCATGCCCGTGGAATGCATGATCGCGGACACCTGCATCGGCGGAGTGGCGGAGGCCGCCATGGCCGCTGAAAAATTTTCCCGCGAAGGCGTGGGCGTCAGCCTGACCGTGACTCCCTGCTGGTGCTACGGCACGGAAGTGATGGATTCGGATCCTCTTGTCCCCAAGGCGGTTTGGGGATTCAACGGCACGGAGCGGCCCGGAGCCGTTTATCTGGCAGCAGCGCTCGCAGGATACAACCAGATAGGCCTGCCCGCATTCGGCATATACGGCCGGGATGTCCAGGACCGCGATGACAATTCCATCCCCCGGGATGTGCAGGAGAAGCTGCTCCGCTTCGCGAAAGCCGGTCTTGCGGTTGCGGAAATGAAAGGCAAATCCTATCTGTCCATGGGATCCACATCCATGGGCATAGCCGGTTCAGTCATCGATCCCCATTTTCTGAAAAATTACCTGGGACTGCGCACCGAATGGGCGGACATGTCCGAGTTCACGCGGCGCATGGAGGAGAAAATCTACGACGAAGCGTAATTTGAACGGGCTCTTGCCTGGGTGAAGAAACACTGCCCGGAGGGCGAGGACATCAACAAACCCGAGAGCCGCTCCTCCAGGCAGAGGAAGGACCAGGAATGGCGGATGGTGGTTCAGATGTCGATGATCGCGCGCGATCTCATGATCGGCAATCCGGAGCTGGTCAGAATCGGGCGCGCCGAGGAAGCCCTGGGCCACAACGCGATTTTGGCAGGATTCCAGGGCCAGCGCCAGTGGACCGATCATTTTCCGAACGGCGATTTCATGGAATCCATCCTGAACTCGTCATTCGACTGGAACGGCATCCGGCAGCCGTTCATCCTGGCAACAGAAAACGACGCTCTGAACGGGGCTGCCATGCTTTTCGGCCATTTGCTCACGGATACGGCCCAGATATTCGCGGATGTGAGGACATACTGGAGCCCGGATGCGATGAAGCGCGTCACAGGGAAAAGGCTGACCGGCCCGGCATCCGACGGCATCATACACCTGATCAATTCAGGTCCGGCTGCACTGGACGGCACAGGACTGCAGACTGTCGGCGGGAAACCGGCCATGAAGCCGTTCTGGGAAGTCACACCTGAAGAGGCGCGCAAATGCCTGGAAGCGACCCGCTGGTGCCCGGCTGAACTCGAGTACTTCCGCGGAGGCGGGTATTCCTCCCAGTTCCTGACCCGGGGAGGCATGCCTGTCACCATGTCGCGTATCAACCTGGTGTCAGGCCTCGGACCCATGCTTCAGATCGCGGAAGGCTTCACCGTGGACTTGCCTGAAGATGTACACGAGGTCCTGAACCGGCGCACCAGCCCGACGTGGCCTACGACCTGGTTCGCTCCGAACCTCACAGGCAGCGGAGCGTTCAGGGACGTGTATTCGGTCATGGCGGGCTGGGGCGCGAATCACGGATCGATCAGCTACGGCCACATCGGCGACAGGCTGATCACCCTGGCTTCCATGCTGCGCATCCCGGTTGCCATGCACAATGTATCCCCGGAAAGGATATACAGGCCTTCCGCCTGGTCCGCATTCGGCGCGCAGGATCCTGAAGGCGCGGATTACCGGGCGTGCAGGAATTTCGGACCTCTATACGGCAAATGATCCGGTCAACATCAGGGAAAAGTTATGTCGAGCCATTATATTGCGGTTGATTTCGGGGCCGGAAGCGGCCGCGTCATGCTGGGGACGCTGGAAGACACCCTGAAACTCCGGGAAGTGCACCGTTTTCCCAATTACCAGATTTCCGTTCCGGGCCGGATGCACTGGGACATCCTGCGCCTGTTCTTCGAATTGAAACAGGGCCTGGCCATGACCGCCGGGCTCGGGCACATATCCGTGGATGGGATCGGCGTGGACACCTGGGGCGTGGATTTCGGGCTTCTCGGCCGCGGCGACATCCTGCTGGGAAATCCGGTCTGTTACCGCGACAGCCGCACGGACGGCATGATGGACATTGCCTTCAAAAGGATATCCAGGGATTTCATCTACCGCAGCACGGGCATACAGTTCATGCAGCTCAACACCGTATTCCAGCTGCTCAGCATGGCCGAATCGCGCGATCCGCTTCTGGATGCAGCCGAAAAACTCCTGTTCATGCCGGATTTGTTCCATTTCCTCATGACCGGGGAAACGGTCACGGAATACACGATCGCCACCACGTCGCAGCTTCTCAACGCAAAGACCTGCAAATGGGAACCTGAACTTTTCGAATCCCTGAACATCCCTCTTGACATCATGCAGGACATCGTGACTCCCGGGACAGGTCTGGGACCCCTGCTCCCGGAAATAGCCAGGGAGACCGGCCTCAAGGCAGATGTGATCGCATCAGCCTCTCACGACACGGCTTCAGCAGTGGCGGCGGTGCCTGCAGGAAAGGGCAACTGGGCTTATCTCAGCTCAGGGACATGGTCCCTGATCGGAGTGGAAACAGATAGGCCCATCATCAGCGCGGAATCCCTGAAAGGCAATTTTACCAATGAAGGTTCAGTGGCCGGCCGGATCCGCTTCCTGAAAAACGTCACGGGCCTTTGGCTGCTGGAGGAATGTCGCAGGCAATGGGATAAGAAGGAAAAGCGGGATTACGAGGATCTGCTCGGCGAGGCAGGCCGGGCCAAACCCTTCCGCAGCCTGATCGATCCGGACGAAGGCCGTTTCCTCAATCCGCCGGACATGCCTGCAGCCATTTCCGGATTCTGCAGAGAGACAGGCCAGCCTGTTCCCGAAACCCAGGGTCAATTCGTCCGCTGCATCCTTGAAAGCATGGCCATGAAATACCGCACAGTCATCCGGAACATGGAATCTCTTCTCGGCAGGAAACTGGACTGCCTGCACATCGTAGGCGGCGGCAGCCGCAACACATTGCTCAACCAGTTCACCGCGGATGCAACAGGCCTTCCGGTATATGCTGGACCCGCGGAGGCGACAGCCATAGGCAATATGCTGATGCAGGCTGTTGCGACAGGGAGACTGGATTCCATAGAAGAAGGGCGGGAACTGGTGCGACGATCCTTTCCGATGACCGCCTATGAACCCAAGGACTCTGCAATCTGGGAAGATAAGGCTATTTTAAAACACAAAAAATGATTTGATTTTCTGGTATTTTCTGACTATCCTTCCGCCGCAGCACCCAAACTACAGCTCCAATAATCCATCCCCATATCGCCCGGATGATGCCCGGACATCTTCCGATTTCGTCTGATCCTGCCGAATATATCGATGCTGCAGGAACCTTGTGTTGAAGGAGGGGAAAATGAAGCGCATTTCAATCCCCAGATGCCTGCTCTGCCTTTTTGCCGTGACTGCCGCGAATCTCCTCGCAGAAGGAGCATGGACCATTTATCCAAGCGGTACTGTCGTGGATCTGAACCGGGTCCAATTTTTCGATTCCCAGACAGGATGGATATGGGGCAAGTCCGGTGTACTTCTGTCCACCTCGGATGGAGGAGAAACTTGGAGAAACCGATCCTGCACAAGCGTCAGCCCGTTCGGGGGAATGGACTTCATTGATGGCCAGACGGGCTGGGTTTTCAGAACCTTCACCATTGAGGACGATCCGGATCATTACTGGATATCCTCTGTATTTAAAACATCGAACTGCGGCAAGACCTGGGATTCCCTGTGTGCCAATACCGATTACCAGTTCAGGGACATGCAATTCGCAGGCCCGGACACGGGTTTTGCCATAGCCGAACAGTTCGTCCACAAGTTTTTTGTGCTGAGGACAACCGACGGCGGAGTGACCTGGCTCCCCTCTTTCTCGCAGGATTTTCAGGAAACCGGCCCCAGGCTCCTGTCCGTCATTGACAGCAGACATGTGTGGGCTGTTTATAAGCAGAGCGACGGGGAAAGCCAATGGCGGAATTTTATTTCAACCACAGACGGAGGGGAAACGTGGAACGGCAGTTCGGTTCGTCCGGACGAATCACACGAAACCACAATTGAAGAAGTGTATTCTCTGTTTTTTCTGGATGCCGCCCACGGCTGGGCCAGTGCACACGGATCGATCAGGGACAGTCAGGCGTTGGATCCGGTCTATTTCGGCGAATTTCTGGTACAAACCTCCGATTCAGGCGCCCATTGGACTTTATACCATCCCTCGCAGGCAATGAAGAATCTGTTTTTTGTCACAGACCAGGCCGGCTGGGGGATCGCCGACGGATCAGCCATCCATCAGACCCTGGACTCCGGACAGTCCTGGACCCTGCATGACTCGATCCCCGATGCAGGCCTGAATGACTTGACCTTCACCCCGTCCGGTCAGGGATGGGCTGTAGGCAATGACGGCCTGATCCTCAAATGCAGCCAGCCCTTCGGATCCCTTCAGGCCGATTTCTCAGCCGACAGCACAAACGGGATCGGCTCTCTGGAAGTGCAGTTCACTGATCTGTCGGCCGGAACCGTGACTTCCTGGCTGTGGGATTTCGGAGACGGGGCAACCAGCACGGAACAGAATCCCGTGCATGTGTTTACGGTCCCGGACACCTTTACGGTGATGCTCACAGTCACAGGGCCTGCAGGTATGGACACCAAAATAATTGTGGATTTGATCATGGTTCAGGCAACGGATCAAGCCGCATGGAAACAGGGCCTGCCGGATACATACGCCCTGTTTCCAGCCTACCCGAATCCGTTCAACCGGAAAACCCAATTCCGTTTCTCGCTCCCGGTTGAAAGCCATGTGCGGTTCGAGATCACGGATATCCGCGGCAACCCGGTCGAACGCCTGAACCTGGATCAGAGACCGGCAGGATACCATTCAGCTGAATGGGACCCGGGCGATGCCCCTTCGGGCATTTATATGGTCCGCATCCTGGCCGGATCCTTCACCCAGGTCCAAAAATGCGTGCTGATCAAATAATCCGCTTTCCAGTTGCCGCAGGACGGCGCTCATAACCGCGCCGCCTGCGGGGCATCCGATCCTGAGTCCCATCCCAGTGAGGCCTCGCCTCATAATCCTGTTGATTTTCACGCCCGGACGGGCTACATTTAAATATTCTTCAAAATATAATCCACCCGCTTGAAGAAAGGAACCGGGCATGAAACCTATGCGCCTGATTTTTCCGCTGCTCGTCATCTGCAGCCTGTTCCCCTCCGGCCTGCGCGGCCAGATGCAGGGATTGCATGGCGACTTTTTGGAAAGCCGGAACGGAGTTCACTCAGGCAACCAATTCAGGACGACCTTTTACAACGACGGGCTCATCGGCGGAAACCAGGTGCCGCCGGACATTTACGGCGAATGGCCCATCAATTCAGGCCATCTTTACCTGCATGACGGAAACGTGTTCGTGGGGTCCGAAGTTTTCGACGTGCTTGGCGGATTGAAACACATCATGAGTACGAATCCCAGGAACACGACATCCGATTCGCCTTCCGCCGGAGATGTGGGGCCTGACGGCGAGAAATGGAGTTTCCTCCCCCTTCCCGGATTCGCCAGTCCGGACACAAACAAGATCGCCATGAGCAAATGGCCCTGGGCCTGGCCCCCGCGGTGGCCGGACAAGGCGGACGATCCCGTAGACCCGGGATGGCACGGAAAATGGAACGGTTATTTCGGCAAGAATGTGTTCAACGCGGACGAGGAAGGCTATTACGTGGCGGACGACTGGGCCAAGAAGGAGTTCCGCTTCTACCCGGACAGCACGGACTCGCTGCGCCGGGGACTGGGGATACGCATGTACGTCCGCGGCTTCCAGTGGTCCAACGCGCTGGTGGAGGACGCCCTGTTCGTCCTTTACGATCTGGAAAACGTCGGGACCTATGATCATGACAAGATGGTTTTCGGCTACAAGTTCGGCAACAACATGGGCGAGACCTCCACGGCAGGCGACGGAGACGACGACAACGGCGCGTACGACCGGGAGGAGGACGTGGCCTATCTATGGGACAATGACAATATCGGGGGCGGCGGGTTCACGCCTGTCGGCTATTTCGGAGGCGCTTTCCTGGAGAGCCCGGGCAATCCGTACGACGGCATCGACAACGACAATGACGGCATCCATGGACCCGGCCCGGCCATCAGCGAGGCCCTGTTCGCCCCTGCGGGACTCCTTGCCGGAGACAATATCGTATTGATCAATTACGAAACCTTCGAACGGCAAGTCGTGAGGATGCCGGACGACACGGTGAGGGTGCATTATCAGGACATGGTGTTCAAGTTCTGGCCCGGAAAGATTCTGGAAGAAACTGCGAACAATCTCATTGACGACAATCTCAACGGCATCATTGACGAGAACAACGGTGCCGTGATCGGCGAGCCGCCGAATCAGATCACCACCTATCAGTACATCACGAACGGTTCCGGAGTCAAATACATCAATTACATCACGGGGGAGGGCAGGGACAATCTCCTGCTGGATGAACGCCGCGATGACGGAAAAGACAACGACGGAGACTGGGATCCCCGCCTCGACGATCTGGGCCGGGACGGGGCCCCTTTCACTGCGGATCCGGGCGAGGCTGACGGAATGCCAACTTCAGGCGAGCCCCATTTCGACAAGACGGACATCGATGAAAGCGATATGCTCGGATTGACCAGTTTCACCCTCTATTATTGGCCGGACATCCCCCGCTCGGACGATGAAAAGGTATGGGCGGCGATCACGCCCGGGTACCTCGACGACATCCTGCAGGTCACGAACACGGAACTGCTCTACGGTTCCGGTTATTTTCCGATGAAATCCGGACAGATCGAGCGTTTCTCCATGGGCATTGTGCTCGGCGCCAACAGGGACGATTTTTATGAAAACAAGAAATGGGTGGCGCGGGCATACAACGAGAATTACAACTTTTCGCGCGCTCCGAACATCCCGACCCTGACTGCCTTACCAGGGGACAGGAAAGTGAGGCTGTTATGGGATGATTTTGCCGAATCCTCGGAGGATCCGATCACGGGCCAGGATTTCGAAGGCTACCGGATCTACCGGTCCACGGACCCGGGATGGAACGACATGCTGCCCATCACGGACGGGCAGGGATCCGTGACATACCGGAAGCCCATTGCCCAGTTCGACCTGATCAACGAATACCAGGGATACGACAACGTGGTCCCGCTCAAGGGCGTGCAGTTCGACCTGGGCAGGAACACGGGCCTGGCGCATTCCTGGACGGACTCCACGGTCAAGAACGGCTTCACCTATTACTACGCGGTCACCTCTTACGACCACGGGGACCCGGAAAAGGGCATCCCGCCGACCGAATGCTCCAAGTTCATTTCGATTGCGACCAGCGGCCAGGTGGACAAGGGTTCGAACGTGGTGGTTGTGCGTCCGGAGGCGCCTTCGGCCGGGTACGTTCCTGCGAACGCCACGAAGGCCGAACTCCTGGCGGGCGGCACTGCGGACGGGAAGATCTACTGCAACATCATGCAGCCGGATTCCGTGCGGGACGGCCACATTTACCGGGTCACGTTCGAGGACACGCTGCTGGGCGCGCAGAAGAACATCCCGGCCACGAAGAATTTCACCTTGACGGACATAACCGCGGGCCGGACGCTTCTGGTCCGGGACACCATGTTCCACGAGGGGGACGATGTGCCCGTGGTTCACGGGTTCAAGCTGGCCTTCACCGGGAACCCGGAGTTGCTGGCGCTCAATTCGGAGAAGTCGCTCTGGAACAGGGACACGCTGAACACGCTCGCTCCCGTGAACCTGGCTGCGTACAGGCAGAAGAACGAGGAGGCGCGGCCGCAGAGCTGCAATTTCCAGATCGTCATCGGGGAGATGGGGATCGACACGTCCGTGGCCTTCACGCGCGCGGGCAAGCTGCTGCCCGCCATACCCGTCAACTTCAAGATTTTGAACGCTTCCCTGGGCGGCCTGAGGATGCGGTGCGCGCTGCGGGAGCAGGATGCGGTCGACGGAGAGGAGGGGAGGCTGACCTCGTTCACGGACGGGAACCGGAAGGACGAGTTGATCCTGCTGAACGACGACGGCGTGGCGGGCTGGGTGGTTTCCTTCGGGCCGACCGCCGGGGATCCGGTTGTCCCGCAGATCGGCGACACGGTGACCGTGGTTCTGAACAAGCCGTTCTTGACTCATGACGAGTACGAGTTCACGGTGCATCAGGAGGGCACGGACCTGTCCCGCGTCGAGCAGGATCTTGAAAAGATCAAGGCGGTCCCGAACCCGTACGTGGTAGCGAATTCCTGGGAGCCGAAGAACCCGTACGCCTCGGGCCGCGGCCCGCGCCAGCTGCATTTCATCCATCTGCCTCCGAAATGCACGATACGGATATTCAACATACAGGGCCAGCTGGTGGACACGATCGAGCACGATCAGCCCGCCCTGTGGGACGGCACGGAGATCTGGGACATGCTGTCCAAGGACGAGCTGGACATTGCTTACGGCGTGTACATCTTCCACGTGGACGCAGGCGACCT
>Ga0233423_10000126_pt1 | contig 45956 bp, 36 predicted proteins | sample Watercolumn_Mata_FD_180713 | JGI IMG/M metagenome (GOLD analysis project Ga0233423, IMG submission 180713) | Freshwater microbial communities from Lake Matano, South Sulawesi, Indonesia - Watercolumn_Matano_2014_112_MG | ecosystem: Environmental > Aquatic > Freshwater > Lake | place: Indonesia... | reverse complement strand
CAGACACGGAAGCCCGGCACTCCGGTCTGCTCCGGGCCGCGCGGGCGGGACCGGCGCCGATCTCCGCCAGCCTCAGGAAAATGGGGACTGTACCGCGCGTCCTCGCGCTTCGTGGGACTGTCCCCATTTTCCGCACGAACGCTACAGCCCTATCGGCACGGCGACATTGAAGAAGTCGGCTCTGTCCAGGACAGACCAAACGGCTGACGGAAGGGCCAGGCAAACTGCGCCCCGCCGAACCGGACAACGGCCGCAGCCCTGGGCTTGACTCCGGGCGGAGGCGACAGATAATCGCCTGTGCCTCTACCCAAACCCAACCGCTGGCACGCCGTGATGCTGCCTGACGACTACATCAGGAAGATGAAGCAGGACCTGGCCGAGTCCGACGCGCTGGTTGAGTCCAGAACCCGCTGCGAACCCGACCCCGACTCCGCAGTTCACCCCAAACCCCGCACCTCAGGGGTTCCACCCCTAAGGCGGTGTACGCGGCTTCCTTTGGGCGCCGCACGTGCACCTGTAACCCCTTGGGGTGAACCATCGTCCGAGTCCTTGTATGAACCGGACTCCGACTTCTCCCCTCCCGACGACGACTGACCGTCCTGCGCCCGGCCGGACTCTCACCACAAAGACACCAAGGCACAAAGAGACCAGTGGGTGCCCATCCCGACGACCCGGAGAAACGGGGACACGATACTAATTAGACTCCGAAGCGCGTCAAGTAGCGGACAGGCACCCATTTCGGGACGCTTCGGACGAAAAGAGGGACACTTCTTGATCCGAAGCGCGTCAAGAGGTTGGCAGCTTCAAGCGCAAGCCGGTCCAACTGACGGCCGGATGCTGGGCGCGCGTAAGAGCGCGGGGCGGCCCGAAGGCCGCCCCGGTTTCGGAAAGAGAAGCTGAACTGCGCTAGCGGGTAAGAAGTACCTTGCCCGTAGCCTGGTCATGCCCGGCTTCGAGGCGGTAGAGGTAGATTCCGGACGGCACGAGCCTGCCCGCTCCATCGCGCCCGTTCCAGGAAAGCGAGTAGTACCCCGGACTATGCTCGCCTTGGCACAGCGTGCGGACGAGGGCGCCCGTGGCCGAGTAGACCGAGAGCCGGGCCGAGGTCGCGCGCGGCAGCGCGTAGTGAATCGCCGTGCTGCGACCGAACGGGTTGGGAGCAGCCCGGTCGAGTTTGAAGACTCGCGGCAGTCCCCTGCCTTCTTCTATGCCGTATGTCGAACGCACGACCACCGATTCCCTGGCCACGTTGTTGCCCGCATTCGCGTCGCCCGCGAGCCCGGTGGAACAGACAACGGCAAAAGACCCGAGCGTGTCGGCAGCCCAGTCCGTGAAACTCACGGTGTCCACTCCACCCACACCCAGGGCCAACCGCACCGAGTCGCTGTAGCCGGTGCCGATGGTGAACCAGACGTCAAGTGTCTCCGCGAACGTCCCGAAGTTCCTTACCTCTGCCATGGGAGTGACAACGGAGCCGGAATCAAGCGTGTCGGTCGGGGCGGCGATGAACGTCGCGGTCACGTCGTGGAACTCCGCTTCGCCCAGGACTCCGATGGCCGCCAGGGCGAACGGCTGCGGGCCCTGCGGGACGTTTCTCGCCTTGACCACGATGCTCCAGCCGCCCACCTCAGGACTGTTGATGCGAGTGCACTCCTCGACATTCAGCGAGTCGTTGATGCCGCCGGTGGCCGACTGGCCGCCGGAGTAGACGTTGCCCTTGTAGGGGGTGCCGCTGGGCGAGTAGACGGTGAGATTGATGTCGTTGACGCAGACGTAGGATGACCGCATCGTGCCCGGGTAGTCGGTCCAGCAGAGGGTGACGCGGAACGGCTTTCCAGCGGCAGTCACGTCGATCGGTATCACAACCGAGTCGCCGGTCTGCAGGCCGATGGTGTCGTCGAGCACCCAGAGCTTGGAGGTGTCGCCGGCAAAGTAGAGCGAGGAGTCCAGGTCAACCCTGCCCCAGCCCACGTTGTTGTCCGGTACGGTGTAGCCATTCATGTCGTTGTCCGCGCCGACGATGCCAACCGCCTTGTTCAGGGCCGCGGAGATCTCCATCCGCGTCCCGGTCAGGGTATCGCCGGTCGGGTAGTATCCCATCCGGAAGTAGTTGCGGATGAGCGCCATCGCCCCGGCCAGGTTCGGCGTCGCCATGGACGTCCCGGACATAAGCACGTACCCGTTGACATCGGCGTTGCTGGCCGACATGATGTTGTCTGCCGGTGACACAAGCTGTGGCTTCCTCCGGCCGTCCGACGTCGGGCCGCGCGAGCTGTAGGAGTAGATGTCCCGGCAGGAAGTGCCCGGCCCGGTGCCGCCGGTAGAGATGATGTTCTTGGCGTTGACCGGGTGGCCCATCTCGTTGTTGCCCCGGTTACCCATCGAGTTGCAGTGCATGAACTTGCGGTGACCCCAGATGAACTGGTCCGCAGTCATGTCGGTGAAGACGTACTGGTTGAAGCTGTCCTTGCGCGAGTAGCTCATCGAATGATTGAGGGCGCGGAGGCTGTCGACGTGCACGTCCAGCCCGGAGTCCGGACCGCGCAGGAACGCGTTCATGTCCCAGTCGGACGGGAGGTTGTTGAAGTTCTGGAAGAACACCCGCGCACCCTTGGCCATCCCGTCGTTCCAGGAAGTGCCGCCCCCCTCGGCGTCGGAACCGCAGAGCGTCGCGGTGGTGTGGGTGCCGTGGGAATCCGAGCCGTTGGTACCTCGGTAGGCGATGACCTTGCGATGGTTGGGCCCCGGCGTGTTGCTGACCGTGTCCCGGAACTGGTAGTGGGCGATGTTCATGGGCCCGTCGATGATGCCGACGATCATGCCCCGCCCGTAGACGCCCTTGCGCCAGATGGTGCGGGTCGTGTCGGTAGCGGAGTAGCCGTGCTGGTCCACCCACTGCGTATCCATGTTGTCCGGTGTCATCGGGGTGTAGGGTTCAATCCAGTAGACGCCGTTGAGCTGAGCGATGGCCGGTATCTGCTCCGCGTCCACTTCGAGCCTGACACTCTTGTTCCAGGCATTGAACTCCGCCTGCATGTTACCTGCTCCGAGCGCATCCAGCTCGCCGAGCAGGGCCTCTTCGCTCTCCTGCTGGTGGAAAACGACGATCAGCGTCTGCCGGCCTGCGGCCTGCTCGAGGCCGGGGCTGAGTTTGTACGCCGGCTGGTCGACTCCGAGCCAGCGTACTTCTGGCAACTCCGCGACGGTGGCCATGGCCGCGGTCGGGACTCGCGCTACGAACGTGTAGCGCGGGACGTACCAGAGCAGCTCGGCACCATGCCGCTCCACCGCCCGCTTCCACTCGGGCCGGATCGGGCCCGGGAACTGGATCATGCAGTAGGAGTAATCCCCGGAGAAGTCGGCTGCAGTCAGGTTCTGCGGCAACACGGGCGACTTCTCGAGCGGATCGAAGCTGTAGCCCTGCACGAGGTTGATAGTCATGGGACCGGTCTCAGACGCAGGCAGGGTTATCTTGGGCAGCCCCAGGACCGCCGTGCAAATTGCCGGCAGGAATAGAAACAACCTATTCAGTGACACTCTTTGCTCCTTGTAAAAGCTGGACCTAGTTGAGTAGATTATACGGGCGGTTCGGGGGGTGGCAAGCCGGACACGGGAGAGGAACGAGACTGACGACCTCGGTCTCTTTGGGCCGAACCCTACCGGTGCGGACTCCTCAGTAGACTTTCTCTCCCACTCTGACCGTGTAGGTGTTCTGGCGGTACTCCACCTTCATCCCGTCGCCGGTGACCTCGACAATCTTGCGGCCGTCGACATCGTCCCCGGCCCTCAGCCGCCGCTCGCCCACCAGCGCGGTGCGAGAGCCGGTATTGTCGGTGAGTATCGCTCGCAACTGGTTCGACGAGCTGACGGCTCGCGACGAACCGCCGCTGACGTAGCCGCCGCTCGCGCTGCGCGCGGTCCGGCTGCCGCTTGCCGCCGCCTCTTGCTTGCGCTTCGCCTTCTCTTCCCGCCGCTTCGCTCTCATCGAGTCACGGCTGGCCCTGGCCCGACGCGACGAACTGGACACCGGCTTCTTGATCCGGGTGACCGCGCTCCCGGTATCAGCCCCGGCCGCTCTCACCCGGGTCGCGTCCCGCCTCTTGCCGCCGCCTCCGAACAGCAGCAACGCCACCACGATGACTACGACAATCCCGCCGCCCACGAGCAGGAACTGCGTCATAGTTGTGGTCTTTGGCTTCACCTGCCTGGGTCTCTGCGCTGCGGCTTCGGACTTCTTCGATGCCATCATGAAGTTGCCTCCTGCAATCGCGGCCTATTGTCCACCATGGTTCCGGCACGACTGATATCCGGCACGGTATAACATAGCGCGGTCACTGCCGTGGTCAAGCGCTGCCCCGAACCCGCCCGCGGCCAATGACGAAACTCGAAGCTCGAATTCCGATTGAAACCCGAATTGCGGAGAATGGCCGATCGGAATTCGGACTCGACCACTGACTAGTCATGCGAGTTTCGTGTATCGGACTTGTCCGCCATTCAATCGTCATTCGAGCTTCGGACTTCGGACTTTGCCCTAGAAGTACGCCTTCAGTTCGGCGCTGAGCGTGTGCTCGCTCGGCTCGTCCGGGCGGTCCTTGAACCCGTAGCGGGCTGAGGCCGAAATCACATTGCTGAAAGAATGCTCGAAGCTCAGGCCCGCTCCCGGGGTCGTGCCCAGCGGCTCGGTCAGCCCAACGTCGAAAGGCAGGGCCGCGACGGAAGCGCGGCGGTGCACGACATCAAGAGACGCCCTGACCCGGGTACGGGACCCGAAGCTGAAACTGCGGGCAAGGCTCGCATCGATCGCCGCTAGACTGAACCGACCGAGTTCGGGATAGGAGATCGGTTCGGCGATGAACTTCCGTTCATACCCGACCTCGGCCTCGAGCCGCAGCTTGCTCCCTATCACCGGTCTCAACTCCGCCCGCCAGCCGTCCTCGTCGTAGTCCGCCTCCCCATCGCTGAGCCGGCGCAGCGCCCGCTCAATTTCGAAACGCGCCCGGCCTTCGACCTCGGGGACGCGGTCGCTCGATATCTCAACGTATGCCTGCTGGCGTGATGACGCCCGTCCGGTAGCGGCCAGGTTGCGGTCCATCCCGAAATCCGAGCTGGCCCCGAAGGTGGGCGTTAGCACCGGCTCAAATTGCCGCACGACCAGGCGCAAGTCCTGGCGGCTCAAGTCGGTGAGTAGGCTGCTGTCGCCGTTGATCCGGGTTTGGCTGAAGGAACCAGACAACGCTGCCGGCTCGAACATCGACACGTCGCCCGAACCGTTCAAAGACCACTCGCGCGCCTGCGTGAATCGGCCGGTTGCCACCACGACTCGCTCGTAGTCACCGTCTGGGTCGGCGTAGTAGCGGCCGGTCACCGAGTCGCGCCGATACTCTCCCTGTTCTTCGCCGACGTAGCGGAATAGTTCGTCCCTGACCTGGACCTTGCGGTAGGATTGGTTGAAATCGGCCTGCAGACGCAGCCCGGCCCGTGGCGTGGCGGAGCCACTAAAGCTAGCGAGCAGCTGGTTCCAGTCATCTTCTCCGCCCGCATCGAAGCGGTGGTCGTTCAGCCCGGCCATGGCACCAAAACGGAAAGCGGTCCCACCGGTCCAGTCCGCTCGCATCTCGAGCAGCCGTGCCAGGCTGGTGCGCTGCCAGGCGTGAGTCGCCGTGTCCGTTTCATAGAACTGGGAATGACGGAAGTCCAATGCTGCGGTCAGCGCTGCGAGAGGCTTGACCTCAAACCCGGCAATCAGGACCGAGGAACGGTCTTGGGCATCCTCCACACTCTGCCACCCGGCCCTGGGATAGAGCCAGCCGACCCGGGGCGTGGCCAGGACGCTCTGCCGAGTGATACCTGCCACGCGGGTGACGTCGTATCCCAGCCACCCGGCCTGGACTCCGCCGTGGTAGCGGCTGACCAGCCCGCCTTCGAAAAGCACCAGCCTGCCGAGCTCGCCGTTCAGACTGAGAAAGGAGACCGGCCTGGCCCGCACCCTAAGCTCGTCGCTGGCGCGCCTCTCGTTTTCAGCCGTACCTGCCCAGCGATAGGCGAAGTCGCCTTCCGGGCTCGCGCCCGGCGATTCGAACCGGCGGTCCTGCAGCCGGTGCCTGTATACTATTCCGTAGGAACCATCCTGCCAACCCGCATCCAGGTTCAGCGCGCCCGCGTCAACCGCTGCCCCGGACCGCGCGAACAGGTTGAGGTTCCGGCGCTGGAAGAGACCTTCCACCCCGGCGCTGAACCCCGATTGCTCCAACCCGGCCCGGGCAAACACCACCTCGCTGCGCCGCGGCAGGACAATCCGACGCTTCGCCACATAGTTGCCCAGCCCGATTCCCGCGAAGCTGTAGGCGAGAATCGTGTCGTTGTACCTATAGTCGCCGAGCGAGTCCCCGACCAGCGTGAATCGTACCTGGTAGTCGCCCGAGTCTCTTCCCACGTACTCGAAGTGGTCCCCGGCCTGCACATATTCGCCTTGACCCGGACCCGCAAAGGTCGCCCCCTCTAGCCACGCCCGGGCGGTGTCGGCCCCGATGGCGGCCAGCGAATCAGTTTCCGCCGGTGAGAGGTCCTCGGTATAGCTGGCGCCCGGGTCATCACTCTCCCGGAACACGCCAAAGTCAATACCCGCTCCCGTGCCCTGTCCCCGGACCGGCGTCCCCATGTCACCAATCCCCAGTCTTGCCCCTCCCGCGACCACGGAACAGCTGTAGTCACCGGTCACATGCTGGAAGGTCGCCTCAATCCTCGCCAGCCGGTCAATCACGCGGCGGTTGGTGAACAACAGCTCTCCTGACGAGTAGTCGATCGTGTAGTCCGCATCCCACCCACGAACCATCCTGCGGCCGTTGAGAAAAACCTCCTCGCTGCCCGGGACAATCTGCGCCGCACGTCCGTCGGGCGCGAGAACATAGGGCCCCTGTGAGCCATCGACACCGGCCAGTTCGACGCGGCCGAACCTCCCTTTGGGAGTCGCGTAGCCGCCGTACATCATCAACGAAGGGGTCGAGGGTCCAGGGATTCCGGGATTCGAAGACGCGGTATCTGGACCACTTGAGGCATTGACCCCTTGTACCCCATTGCCTCCACGCACTGCTCCCCATTCCGCGCTGGCGCCAATCGCCTTGCGCTCAATCACGCCAAAACTGCCGGCCGGCACCTGCAGGTTGACGTCTCCGAAAGACCCGCGCCACTGCCGGCCGCGCAGGCTGATGAGCAGCTTGTCGATTTCCTCTATGTCCCGGGTCGTTCCCTCGGCCGGAATCGGCGAACTCTGGTCGGAGAGCTCCGCTTCCACCGCAATCCCCTCTACGCTGCCCGTTATCGCAACGCGCGTGGCCTGATCAATCCCCGCGTTCGTTCCGCCGAAGCTGACACCCAGGCTCTTGCTGCCGTGAAGGTTGAGGACGACCGCTCCAAGAGCGGACCCAGCCGTGTCCGCGACCCGGCCGGTCAACGACTGCACGGACGGTTCTTGACCTGCTACCGGTGGCAGGTGCAGCCGATACTCCTTCGGCACGCCGGGGAGTATCACACAGCGGTAGACCAACCGGATCGGCGCCCATCTTTCCGGTCGGCGCCAAAAGACGATGGAGCCGGTGCTGTAGTCAAAAGCGTAGTCGCTGGAGTCAAGTCGGACGCCGGAGAGATAAACGGTATCAGTGCCCGGCACGAGAAACTGCCCCGTGCTGGCCACTCCGCCTACCCCGGCACGAACCGGGTAGACGAAACTGACACCGTCGGAGACGATCAGCGACTGGCAGGGAACACCAAACGGCTCGGCAAGATTGACCGAAACGAACGGCAACAGCAAAGCGATCAACCAGCTCAAGAACGGATATCTACCGAAAGTCTAGGCAGTAGTTCGCCGATTGCCAATCGTCATTTGCCGATTCGGAAGACGGCCAGCCTGGCCCCCGCATCCAGCACCGCGAGCCGGTCGCCGACAAGTGCGAGCGAGAGCGGGCTCGTGGTGTCGGGCAGACGGTAGCCTGCCATCATACTCTCCCGAAGAACGTACACCTGCGGCTTCCCCATCTTGCCCAGGCAAAGCGTCCCCCCCGCATCGGCCGCGAGTAGGTCGCAGGGAGCGGGAAGGGACAGAGCGCGCGTAACCACCCCGCTGCGGTTGAGAAAACAGAGCAGCCGCGACGAGCCGCCGAGTACGGCGAAGCTCCCGTCCGGCAGGGCGGCCATCGCGCCCGGCCGGGCTACCTCGGCTGAACTTATGAACAACCGGCTCTCGCCAAAGAAGCCCTTGAACCAGATGGAATTGCGTTCGTCGTCACTCACGAGCATTCTCCCAGGCTCGAAACTGGCCAGGCCGGCGACCCGCACGTTGTTCAGCCACACCTCCAGGCTAGCGTTGTCCTTCGACATGCGGTACAGCCTGTGGTCATCAAAGACATAGTAGTGGAACCGATCGGCGGAAACACCAGCCGGAGCGGTCACCCGCTCGGACAGCGGAATAGTATCGGAAACGGTGAGCGCCGTGCTGAAGCGAATGATCCGCGTACCGGAGTTCTCCAGCACCAGTAGCAGATCTCCATCGGAACAGATCGCAGCAGCCGATGACCCGAGTCCGACAGCGGCCGTCGGTTCCAGAAGTGGGAAGTTGCCGTCGGGTTCGATCCGTACCGTGCCTGCACAGCTGCCCATAAGACACAGGGCTGCACAGACAACTGCCTGCCGTAACACTACTCTCACTGCTCCTCTATTGTTGCCGCGAGGCCGTGAAAGTCAAGCCGCCCGTCTGATTTGACTCCGTGTTGACTTGCCTTAGAATACGTCCCCATGTCTAGACGAATCGAACGTCTGCGCGGGCTGATGCACCGCGAGCAACTGGACGGGTTCGTAGTCGTGAACCTCCCCAGCATCCGCTACCTGTGCGGCTACACCGGTTCGAACGGGCTGATGCTCGTCACGCCGCGCGACGCCTGGTTCTACACCGACTTCCGCTACCAAGAGCAGATAAAGAGCGAGGTGAAGGGTTGCCGCAAGTACGTTCTCACACGCGACCCGCTCGCCCACCCGCGTCCCGAATGGGGCAGGGCGTTCCGGCGACTGGGCGTCGAGGCCGGCCACGTCACACTCGCCCGATTCAAGCAACTGCGGAAGCGCTTCGGCAAATCTCGACTGGTCGCCGCAAGAGACCTGGTCCTTGAACTGCGCCGGACCAAAGAGAGTATCGAAGTCGAGCAGATTGCCGCAGCCCAACGCGTCACCGACCGCGTGTTCAACGACGTGCTGAATCTAGTCAAACCCGGCGTCCGCGAACGCGACCTGGCCATTGAGATCGAGTTCCAGTTCCGCCGGCATGGTGAAGTGGCATTCGATTCCATCGTTGCCTCCGGTGAGAATGCGGCCAAACCTCACGCCGGGTTCAGCGACCGCAGATTGCGCAGGGGCGACGCTCTCACCTTCGATATCGGCTGCCGCCTGAATGGCTACTGCTCGGACATGACGCGGACCGTGTTCGTCGGCCGGGCGCCCGACGAGCTGCGCAAGGTCTACGAGATTGTGTCTGAATCCCAGCGGCGCGCCCTCGAGGCCATCAAACCCGGCATCAAGGGAAAGTCGGCCGATGCCGCGGCTCGCGACTATATCACCGAGAAAGGCTATGGCCGCCAGTTCGGACACGGCCTTGGCCACGGTGTAGGCATTGAGGTCCATGAACAACCCGGCCTGGCCGCCACCAGCCGGGACACGCTGGCGCCGGGTGACGTGGTCACGGTCGAACCAGGCATCTACCTGCCGGGAATCGGCGGGGTCCGTATCGAAGACATGGTACACGTCACCAAGACCGGATACGCGAATCTTACCCGGAGTCCGAAGCGGCTGATCGAGGTTTAGCCGTACCGGGCATCAACAAAGGAACAGAAGCAGAAGATGATTACCCCCAATGAATTCAAGTCCGGAGTGCTGATCAAGTACAAGGATGGCATCTACCAGGTCCTGTCCTATTCGCGCAGTCGCACGGCACAACGTCGAGCCCGGGTCGTAGCCAAGCTTCGCAACATCAAGAGCGGTGTCCAGATCGAGGAGAGCTTCGAATCCGAGGCCAAGTTCGAAGAAGTCGAGATGGAGCGGAAAAGAGCGCAGTTCCTGTATCACGACGACGTGGGCTACCATTTCATGGACACCTCGAGTTACGAGCAATTTGCCCTCAGCGAGGCACAACTCGGCGACAGCGCCCTCTATCTGAGCGACGGCCTGGAAATCGATGTCTCCTACATGGAGGGCGCACCGGTCAGCGTCGAGCCGCCGATGTTCATAGTCTTGGAGATCGTCGAGACCGAGCCCAACTTCCGCGGCGACACAGCGACCGGAGGTGGCAAGCCGGCGAAGCTGACCACCGGTCTGGTCGTGAGCGTGCCGTTCTTTGTCAAGACCGGCGACAAGGTGAAGATCGACACGCGGACCAACACCTACGTAGAGCGCGCCTAGGGGTGCTGGCCGGGAATGACCAACTCCCAATGACAATGCAGACCCGGGTTGCCCGGTGCGCGCACACAGAAGCAAAGCCTGCCCCCTGCCTCTTCATCCCTTCCGTCCTTGATTCGTCATTCGCTGTCTCGCATCGCACTCCTCACTAGTCCATGCCTCTTCCCTTCAAGAAGATCCTCATCGCCAACCGCGGCGAGGTGGCGATGAGGATCATCGGTGCCTGTCGAGAGATGGGCGTGCCTTCGGCGCTGGTGTACTCCGAGGCCGACCGCGACTCCCTGCCCGTGCTTGTGGCCGACGAAGCGGTCTGCATCGGCCCGGCCCTCGCCCAGGACAGCTACCTGAACGTCTCGCGGATCCTCTCCGCGGCCGAGATCACCAAATCAGACGCGCTCCACCCGGGCTATGGCTTCCTCTCAGAGTCACCGGAGTTCGCCGAAGCAACGGAGTCGTGCAAGATCAAGTTCATCGGCCCGACTGTCGAAACCCTGAGGATGGCGCGGGACAAGATCCGCATGCGCCAGATCGCCCGCCAGGCAGGCCTGTCCGTCGTGCCCGGCTCCGATGGGGAGGTGAACTCGTCGGCCGAAGCCGTGAAGCTCGCCGCCGCGCTAAGCTATCCTGTCCTGGTCAAGGCCGCTGCCGGGCGCGGTGGCATCGGCATGCGCCTGGTGAAACGGGACAAGGACATTGAGACCGGGTTCCGCATGTGCCAGGCTGAGGCCAAGGCGGCGTTTGCCGATGGCCGCGTGTACATCGAGAAACACTTGGCCAATGCTCGCCACGTCGAAATCCAGCTGCTTGCCGACCGCCTGGGCAACCTCGGATACCTGCCCGAGCGCGACTGCTCGGTGCAGTTCCGCTACCGGAAACTCCTGGAAGAAAGCCCGTCGCCGGCAGTATCCCCCGCGCTACGCCGCGCCCTGGGAAAACAGGCGCTGGCGATCGGCCTGGCAATCGGGCTAACCAACTCCGGTACTGTCGAGTTCCTGATAGACGAGAAAGAGAACTGCTTCTTCCTGGAGATCAACGGCCGTCTGCAGATCGAACACGGCGTCACCGAGATGGTCACTGGCTTGGATATCGTGCAGAGCCAGGTTCTCTCCGCTGCCGGCGAACCGCTCTGCCTGCCGGCCGAGGATCCGGTGCCGCTGGGCCATGCGATCGAGTGCCGCATCACCGCGGAGGATCCCGAGGCCGGGTTTGAGCCGAGTTCGGGCCTCGTCACCGAGGTACGGATGGCCGGTGGCCCGGGCATCAGGGTTGACTCCTACCTGACACCCGGCTATGTCGTGCCGCCACTCTATGATCCGTTGGTCGCCAAGCTCATCGCCTGGGCTCCGGACAGAGCCCAGGCCATCGCCCGTATGGCCCGAGCCCTCTCCGAAACGGCCGTTACCGGACTCACGACCTCCGTTGGACTCCACCGTCGCCTGATGGAGAGTGGCCGATTCCACCGCGGCAAGTTGGGAATCGGGATGCTCGACGAGGAACTGGCCGCATGAGAATAGCCGTCGCGCCCGTACCCGGTGCCTACGCCGGCGCGGATGCAGGCTCGGCCGTCGTGGTGATAGACGTGTTCCGCGCCTCGACCACAATCGCCGCGGCGCTGGCCGGCGGCGCCAAGTTCGTACTTCCGGTGGCTGATGTCGAGCAAGCAATGAGGATGTCCGAACCATATGACCGGACCGAAGTCCTGCTCGGCGGAGAGCGTGAGTGCCAGCGAATCGAGGGATTCCAGCTCGGTAACTCCCCGCGGGAGTACACGCGGGAAGTAGTCGAAGCGAAGATCGTCATCTTCGCGACGACAAACGGCACCCGGGCCTTGGTCGCCGCCCGGGACGCGGCCGAGGTCATCGTCGGCAGCTTTGTCAACTTCAGCGCGGTGGCCGATGCAGTCTCCGGGCATGATGCCGTGACCATTCTCTGCGCCGGGAACAACGGCCGGCTCAGCCTGGAGGATTTCATCTGTGCGGGTGGACTGGTGAACCGGCTGGCAAAGGGAGAACCCCGGCTCGATGATGCCGCCCTGGCCGCCCGAGCTGCGTACAAGAACCTGAAGAACGATGTCGGCCGGGCTCTGACCACCACCCAGCACGCCCTGCGGCTTGCCGACCTCGGCTTCCGTGCCGACCTCGACTTTGCGCTCAAAGTGGACTCCCTGCCGATTGTGCCGCGCCTGAGCGAAGGTAGAATAGTCGCGCCGCCAGCTTGACTCCACCGCGGCTCCTGCTAAGATGTTCACGCTGGACAAGTCAGCTCAGGTTCGTTGCACTGACACCGGGTGCATCCGGCTGGGAACGGCCGTCACGGCACTGCGGTGTGCACGCTGTAGCCTCGGGCTATGAACAACGCTAGCGCCGGCAGAGACCAGAGGCGCGCCCACGCAGTCGCGGATGTCAGGGCCGCACTCGAACGCACCACCAGCTACTACCCCGCCGATCTTCCGGCCAGCCACTACGCCCGACGCACCAACTGGCGCTTCAAGTCATTCGGCACGTACAGCCCCTCTGACCAAGGTCTTGAGGGATTCGCCGGGTTTGAACCGCTCCCCCGTCAGCTTGAAACCGCCAGATCCAAAGCCGAAGCCCTGCTGGTCGCAGAACGGCTGGGCGAGACCATCCTGGGCGCCCAGGAACGCGAAGAACTGACTCGTCGCGCGCTCGGTATCCTGCCGACTGCCGAGGGTGACCGCATGCGCGAAGTCTTCGCCTGCGCCGAACTCCAACCCCGCCGCTTCGCCCACTCGGCAACGAACACCGTTGCCGCCTTTGAGCAGATAGAGAGGAACCTCGGGCGAGCCACGGCGCTCACCTACTGCATGCTCAGCCTGGCCGGCCAGCGCCAGGAAGAGGAGCTGGTCCGCTACGGAGAACGACTGGAGCAGTTATTCACCCAGATCGTATCCGCCCCCGCGGTCAAACAGGCGCTGGAAGCAGACGTTCCCCGGGATGAACCCGTCAAGTTTGAGGTCCTACTTGCACTTCTGCAGACGACGCGGGATCAGCTCTGGGCGCTGAAGCCGAACCGGGTGTCGACCGAGTTCCTGCTCACCCAGGTCATTGACAACTACCTCGGTGCCAAGAACGTCGCGGGCAGCGCACTGGGTCTGGCCCTTTTCGACAGCATCATCATCGGTAAGCTCGGATTCCGCGCCGACTTCTTCATGCAGGACGGTGTGCTGCGCCTGCAGGTACCCGTGGGCAACCGCAGCGTCCCCTGGGAGCTCGCCGACCGGCGGCCCCTGTCCCAGTCGACAAACGCGAGCGGCTGCGTAGTCGGCTCGCGCTCGCTCTTCACCATAGCCTACAGCAGCCTGGCCGCAATGTGCTTCACCTTCGGCATGTTCGAACGCGCTACCGAGGCCTACCACTCCGCGCTGGAACTGGAACCCGGCTCGGTCGAAACTCGCACCAACCTGGCGGTCTGTCTTCTCAAGCAGCAGCTGCCGGGCGACGCGATTCGCGAGCTGCGCGCCTGTCTCGATCTGGAACCGAACGCAGCCGAAGCACACCACCAGATGGGCAACGCCTACGCGCTGCAGTCGGACTGGCCGCGAGCCATCGACTCATACAAACGAGCCCTGCGCATCAGCCGGGACGTGGCCGAGGTCTACAACAACCTTGGCTTCGCCTATCTGCACTCCGGCAACGCGCAACAGGCGGTCGCCGCGTTCGAGGCCGCAATCGAGCATCGTCCCGACTACTACCAGGCCTACTTCAACCTGGCCAACCTGCACCTGGACCAGAAGCAGTACGACCTCGCCATCAAGCACTATCGCGAGACGCTACGTATCGAACCCAGATTCGTCGGCGCCTGCTACAACATGGGCCGGGCTCACTACGAGCAGCACGACCTCGATGGCGCGGTCCACTGCTACCAGAAGGCCGTGGAACTCAATCCCAAGCACTCCGGCGCCTGGTACAATCTCGGCGTCGCCTACCGCGACCAGGGCCGGACCGAACAGGCGGTCGAGGCGCTGGAGAAGGCCGTAACCTTGAACCCCAGCCTGATGAGGTAGCGCGTGGGCATTGCCTGCTGCTTCTCACGATGCCCGGTCAGCAGTCGCTCGCACCGGGCGCGAACGGCCTAGATGCCGGCCATACTCAGCCGTATCTTCCGGCGCACGCCGCTGGATCCCGCCACCCGACCGGTTCCATTCGGCCCGCGTTACTCGGTCTCTGGTGATCGGCTGTCCATAGACTCCGGTCCGCTCGCCGGTACCGCGCTGCGATTCGAGCGCAGCGTCACTGCCACCAAGGCTGATTTTAGCCTATACGAACTTGCGGGCGGCGCCTCACCGATCGCCAGTCGCCAGTCACCTGCTTCTGCCGACCCGGTGGCCCACTGTCACTTCGATCGCGATCGGCAGACCGGCATGGAGACCCTGTGGAGCGTTTTCATCCGGTCTGAGTACCGGCATCGAGGTTTGGCGACGCTCTTGGCCCGACTCACGTTCCGCGATCTACTGTCTACCGGTCGGCGCCACTGGTTTGCCATCCGTAAGCTGATGCAGGTGGATTCGGAAGGTCGCAACCTGCTGTCGCCGCCGGGGAACTCACGACTGGACGGACCGCAGCAATCCCGCATCACTCTGCACAACCTGGGGCTGGGCCTGATCGCGCTGCGGCTCGGGTTCAGACCTGAGCCGGACCTCGCCCGCCTCCTTGCCCCGGGCAACGTCCAGGCGATACAGGCCATCCCGCCTGACCCGCCCAGCCCGCCCGGCCTGCTGCTGCGCCTCGGGATCCTGCCCGGTCTGCTGGTCGCAGCCATGGTCGACCCGGTAACCGGCCAGCCCGTAGCCAGCGCGGCAGCCTACGAGAGGTTCGTCAATCCCAAGCAGCTGCTCCGGCAGGCGCTGGCCGGCCAGGCAGTCATAGGCAACATCGATTACATCGTGTCACGCGCCGCGGTCGAGCCGCTGGCTTCCCGCCTGGCAAACGACCAGACCGAACTCCGGCACTTCGCCGCTGCGCTACGTCGAGGAGCCCAGAACTAATGCCAACTAAACTCCGTCTCGAGACCCACCGGTCGCTGGAAGTAACCCTCGCCCTGCTCAGCCCCAAACTCGGCTGCGGCCTGATGCTGCACAGCCTGCCGCGGTTGAATGCGTCAGACCCGCTGCACAACTCGCTGGCCAACTATGGCTACGAAAACTACTTTGCCGACAAGGCGGCCCGGAAGGTGATTGAGAACTCCGGACTGCTCAAACAGTTTTTCGACAACGCTTTCACCAACAAGACGCCGCTACGGCAGAACTTCAGGAATGTCTACGGGCATCTCGGGGTCCTCATGGCGATCGACGCCGCGGCCAAGACTGCCTGGTTCGTCGCCGACCCCAACAATCGCGTCGCGCTTGATAACTACTACCGCGACGCGCTGTCGTCGGGCCTCAAGCTGCTGGGCGTCACGCTCCTCGGCTCGACTGTCCGGCTGACACCGGCAGGCTGGCAGAACCTGTTCGACCTGCTCAGCGACAAGTTCTTCTACGCCAACCCCGGGGTCCAGCGCGTCGAGATCCTGGGCATCCTGGAAGGCGCGCGTTGGCGGCATCCCACCCTGAGTCTCGGCGTGACGCTCATGAACTTCCGCGAGCCCTCGGAGATTGAGTCCGCGGTCAAGGCGGCGATGCGCGGACAGACAGGACCGGTGAACCAGCGCTGATGGCAGACGAACCACACAGCTTCATCACGGGAACCCTCTGGCTCAAGCTGAAGGAAGACGTCCGAGATTTCAGCGTGTTCAACAACCGGGACCTTGCCTGCTCCGCCTACTATCACATTCGCCGCGTATTGCTGGCCCAGCCGGGCTGGTCCTGCCGCGCCAATCCGCCGCTTTCACACGAAAACCAGCCGCCGCTGCCCTCGCCTGACCTGGCCCTGTTCTCAGGCACGAACCTGAATGCTCTCTTCCAGTTCGAATTCCATCTATCGCCCGACATGAACGGCGGCTTTCCCACGGCCGCCATGAACGAGAGGATGGCATCGCTGCGCCGGGCAGTTGAGGGAACAGAGCAAACGCGGGCCGCAAACTCGGGCAGAGTCGGACGCGGCTACCTGATAGGTGTCTTTGACACAGAAGAGGAGTGGTTCTTCCCCGACCAGGCGGCGTGGGACAGGCAGTCCTGTTTCTGGCTCCCGATTGACTGCCGCATGTTCGCCGACTACTCGGAGTGGCGCCAGAAGTGGGACCGTCTTGCCCGACTGTTGAGTCAGTAGCCTCGTGGCAGCCGTAACGAAAGCAGGGCCCAGGCGCGTCGGCACGTGCGCGCTGCTGCTCCTCCCCTGCCTGGCCCTGGCGCTCACCGGTGTACAGATCATGACGGTGGCTGAGCTGAAGCCGGGCATGATAGGCACCGGGCGATCGGTCTTCTTCGGCACGGAAGTCAGAGAGTTCGGGGTCGAGGTGGTTGACGTCATGCGCCAGGTCTCGCCGCGCGGCGACTTGATTCTCTGCCGACTTTCAGGACAGGGCCTCGAGCAGTCGGGCGTGATTGCCGGCATGTCGGGAAGCCCGGTCTACATCGACGGCAGGCTCATCGGCGCCGTCTCGTATGCATGGGGCTTCGCCAAGGAGCCACTGGCCGGCGTCACGCCGGCGGCGGAAATGCTGAGGATATGGGACATCCCGGACCAGCCGCGCAACCGGGCCGGCCTGCGCACCCCCCGCATTTCGGATAGCAGCGGGCTGACTGGCCTGTCGGCCCTGCCGCTGCCCTTGGCTATGTCCGGCCTGACTCCTGCTCTTGCGGCGCTGGTCGAGCAGGAAATGAGGAAGTTCGGGTTCACTCCGCTAGCCGCTGCGGGCAGCTCCTCGGCCCTACCGGGCGATACTCTGAACCTGGTACCCGGCTCCGCCGTGGGCATCGCTCTGACCGACGGCGACGTGCGTATATCCGGGATCGGCACTCTCACTTGTCGCGACGGCGACCGCATCCTTGCCTTCGGGCACCCGATGGTGCAAGCCGGCAGCGTCAGCCTGCCGATGGTGGGCGGCAGGATCCACTCAATCGTCGCATCGGTCGCCAACTCCTTCAAGCTCTTCTCTACCACCGCGCCTCTCGGCACCATCAGCCAAGACCGGTTGGCCGGCGTCGCCGGCCGCATCGGTCCGGTTCCCGAGATGCTTCCCGTCACGGCGGTCGTATCGTCTACATCCGGGCTTGACACCTATCGGTTCCGAACCGTCGACCTGGAAAACCTGGCGCCCATGCTCATTGCCACGGGTCTGGCCGACGTCATCTACCAGACCGAAGGAAACCTCGAGGAAGTGACTTTGGCGTCGCGCATGACCGTCCACTTCACAACAGCCGGGACCTCGCGCCCCGCCCCCGGGTCACTGCTTCCTCCCCTGGTCATCGAGCATCGCTTCAGCGGCGTCAACCCGGCGGCTGGACTGTTCCGGACCACGGGCAACGAACTCGAAACGCTCTTCGCCAACCGGTTCCTGCCCGCTCCCGTCCAAGCCGTGGAGTTCGATGTCAGGATCAATCCGGGCCGGGACCTGGCCTATCTGTTATCGGCCCGGCCGCAGACCACGTCAGTTCACCCGGGTGATTCCGTGAGCATCACGCTCGGACTGCGCGACTACCGCGGCCTTGACTCAGACATGACCGTGACGATTGGCATTCCCGGACCAACGCCCGAAGGCAACCTGCGAATCGTCATAGGACCGCCGGACTCCGTGCTGGCGCTTGAAGCCCTGCGCGCCCCGGGCAGGCTGGAGCCGAGTTCCTTTGCCGAACTGACTAGGCTGCTGTCGGAAACGGGCAGCGAGAACAACCTGGTGGCCGTCGGCCTGACGGCGAGGCCCGGGCTGACTATCTCGGGAAGAGAACTGCCGATGCCCCCGCCGTCTCTTCGCTCAGTCCTGCTGGACCGACAGTCCGACAAGAAGGTAATACCGACCAGCGAAAGCCCGGTGCTGCGTCAGACGTTTCACCTTGACCGGATCATTTCAGGAGTGACGAGTATTGACGTGGAGGTCAAACGGTGAGACGACAGAGCAGCAAGGAAGAAGGGCAGAACGAGTGTGGCGGTAGACTTTTCCTATTCGCATTGCGTCATTCCTCATCCATCATCCGGACTTGTCTTGTCCTCTGTACTTTGACCTTTGCGCTGGGCTCAGTCTGGACTGTAGACGGCACCGACAGCCTGCTGCAGCAACTCGAACACGTCGAGTTTGAGAACGTCTCGATTCACTCGGCCGGAACGGTGACGCTGGCGCCGGCCCTCACCGCTGAGCAGTTCGACGCCGTCGCTGCGGTCTGGTCCACGGCCGGCGATCGCAACGGCAACACATATGTTGCGACCGGCAACCAGGGACGCCTCTACCGTGTCGGCCGCGCGGGACGACCCGAGCTCATGCTGGATTCCGGGACTGGCGAAATCCTCGCGCTGACCTCTGATGCAGCGGGAACGATCTACTTCGGGACTACTCCCGGCGGCAAGGTCTACCGCATTCGCCCCGGCGGAAAAGCAGAGATTCTCTGCTCCACCGGAGAGAACTACGTCTTCAGCCTGCTGACCGCTCCCGGCTCAAACTCCGCCCCGCCCGCTATCTACGCTGCGACCGGCGAACGCGGCAAGCTGCTCCGCATTACCCCTGACGGCAAAGCTACCGAGGTATTCGCGGCGCAACAGGGACACCTGACCACCCTGACCTGGCTCGTACCCGGCAAGGAATTGCTGGTTGGAACATCACCTGACGGAGTCGTATACCGTCTCAGCTTCTCGCCCGGTCTATCCAGGCCTGACGTGTCGGTCCTCTACGACACACCGCTGAACGAAGTGAAAGCCGTCGTTGCCGACCGGAACGGCCGCGTGTACATAGGCGCCAACGCCGGCAGTGAAGCTGTCGACTCGGCCCGCACCGGGGTGTACATGATTGACCGGCTCGGAGTCCGGCGGTGGTTCTGGGCGGCGCCTGATTCACTCGTCTACGCCCTGGCGTCTGTCGAATCCCCGGCACCCTCGCGCCTGCTGGTTGCCACCGGCAACAAGGCTGCGGTCTACGAGCTCGACACCCTGGGCCGAGTATCCGTCCGCTACCGCCTCAAAGAAACCCAGGCACTCTGCCTGTCGTCGGCCAAGTCCGGGCTCCTGATCGGCACCGGGAATCCAGGCAAGCTCTACAGGGCCGGGTCGAGTTTTGCCGATTCCGGCTTCGTAACGTCAACGCCGCACGATTGCGCCAACCCGGCCTTGTTCGGTGCGCTCGCCTACCGGGCCAAAGTGCCGGCGGGAACCGGGTTGGACTTCGATACGCGCTCCGGCAACTCGGAGAAACCGGACTCGACCTGGAGCCAGTGGACGACGGCAGCCCCACAGGTTTCGTCCCCGCCGCGGCGGTACATCCAGTGGCGCTGCCGCGTGCGTACGTCTTTTCCCAGCAACACTCCCGAGCTGCGGCGTGTCGACGTCTACTACCGCCCGGCCAATCTCGCACCGGTCATCAGGAAACTTGAAGTCTCCCAGCCGTCGCCGGATGACGCGGCAAAGGGATTGAACCGGCCATCGCGCCAGGTGACTTGGGAGGCGATGGACCCGGATTCCGACTCGCTCGCGTTCGAGTTCTATTTCCGCAGTGAGACCGAAACGTCCTGGCTGCGCGTGGGCCGCGACGTAACGGACAGCCGCTTCGACCTCGACACCCGGTCCCTTCCTGACGGTTGGTACGAACTCAAGTTGGTGGCAAGCGACGAGCCGACCGAACCGCCCGGGGCGACACTTGCGGCCGAGAAACTGAGCCGGCCCTTCCTGGTTGACAACACCGCTCCGGCCGTGACCGGGCTGAAAGCCGCCACTCCGGACCAGAAGACAGCCACATGTCGAGTCAGCTTCTCGGCGCAGGATTCCCTCTCCCCGATTGCCGTCGCCCGCGTCTCGGTCAACGCCGGCGACTGGGTAGCATTGGAGCCGCAGGACCAGGTGTTCGATTCCGGCAAAGAGAGTTTCTCCGCTGCTGTCCCGCTCCCGTCCTCGGTCGTCGGCCTTCCGTCCTTTGTGGTCAGCGTCTGGGTCGCCGACGCGCAGGGCAATGTCGGTGCCGCCCGCACGACCGTGCGTGCCAGGTGACATCCGGAGCCACCCGGTCATCAAAAGACGGAATCTCACTGCAGAGACACCAATTCACCAGGCAGCCGGAGTCCGGACCCCTTCGTATCTCTGTACCCAGGTGGTGACTCTCCGGCCGTGATTCCCTATCGCCGCCTCGAACACACCTCCGACGTCATGGTCGAGATCTACGGGTCCGACCTCTCAGAACTCTTCAGCAACGCGGCAACCTGCCTGTTCGACCTGATGCTCGACCGCAGCCGGGTACGGGAGACCCGGTCACTGTCGGTATCGCTGCAGTCGGCTGACCTGCCCGAGCTCTTCCTCGACTGGCTGCGCGAACTTCTGTTCCTGTTCTCCACCCGCTCCCTCGCCGTCGGCCGCGTTGAGATCGCCGCAGTCGCGACAACGAAAGTCAGTGCAACCGTATTCGGTGAGGAGTTCGACCCGGGACGGCACGGCCTCGTAGTCGAGGTGAAGACCCCGACCTATCATGAGTACCGGATTGACAAGACGGACGAAGGCTATCGAGCCACTCTGGTCTTGGACGTCTGAGAGTCGGGAAGACTAGTCTCGCCGCTTCCAGATCGGCGATATCGAACGGAGCCGCGCCACGACCTTTTCGAACACCTCGATCGTGTAGTCGATCTCCTCATCGGTATTGCCCGGCCCCAGCGACATCCGCACCGGCGCGTTGGCGAAGAGCGGCGGGATACCGAGAGCCGTGATGGTCGGCGACGGCCCGGAACCGCCGGTGGAGCACGCCGAACCCGAAGCAACGGCCACCCCCTCGAGGTCGAGGTTCATCAACAGGGCCTCACCCTCGACGTAGCCGACGCAGACGTGGCAGACATTCGGCACGCGCCTGGTCGGATGCCCGTCGAGGATGAGTTCGGACACGCGGGCGACAATCCCCTGCTCCAGCCGGTCGCGCAGCCTGCGCTCGTGCTCGGCATTCCGCTCCCACTCCGCCGCGAGGATCTCGCACGCCTTGCCGAGCCCGGCAATGCCGACCACATTCTCCGTCCCGCCGCGCAGTCCCTTCTCCTGGTGGCCGCCGTGCACGAGCGGATGAATCTTCGTGCCCTCGCGAATGTAGAGCGCACCCACACCCTTCGGGCCCTGGAGCTTGTGCGCGGAGATGGTCAGCAGGTCAACACCCAGTTCTTTGACGTCAACCCGTATCTTGCCGGCAGCGGCGACGGCATCGGTGTGGCAGGTAACGCCCGCCTCGCGGCAGATCCGGGCAATCTCGGCGACCGGCTCGATGGTACCAATCTCGTTATTGGCGAGCATAACTGAGACCAGCACTGTCTCCGGAGCAAGCGCACGTTTCACCGCCTCCGGGTCGACGAGACCGTACCGGTCAACGGGGAGATAGGTAGTCCGGAAACCCAACGATTCAAGATAGCGGCAGCTCTCCAGCACGGCGCTGTGCTCGATCGCGCTGCAGATGACGTGCTTCCCTTGGTCGGCCCGGGCGCAGGCCGTACCCTTTATCGCCCAGTTGTCGGCCTCGCTGCCTCCGCCGGTGAAGAATATCTCTTCGTGGCTCGCCCCCAGGAACGCGGCCACCTGCTCCCGCGCTGCCGCCACGGTCTCGGCGCACTCGCGGCCGAAGCTATGAATGTTGGACGGGTTCCCGAAGACTTCCTTGACGTACGGCTCCATCGCCGCCGCCACACGCGGGTCCACCGGCGTGGTCGAGTTGTTGTCGAGGTAAACCCTCATAAGGAGCAGCCCGAAGTCCGGAGCACGAGTGACGTATGCATGCTAGTAAAGACCCGGGGTCCCGGGATTCGAGGGTTCGGGCAGAGCCGCCGGACCCGGGGCACGCCGCGGCGCTCGCGGCCTGCTCACTCGGCCTGCGACTTCCCGGCCGAGCAACAACGCGGCGCCGGCAAACACGAAGACGTCGGCAAGGTTGAACACCGCCATGGGGATGTCCGAGGCGCGGTCGGACAGGACTGAGGCGGTGCCGGGGAGGTCAAGGAGCAGGAAGTCGATAACGTAGTTCAGCCCGATCCGGTCAATCACGTTGCCGAGCGCTCCGCTCAGGATCAGTCCGAACGCAGTCGCCGACCGCCAGTCCCGGGCGCGCAACCCGAACCAGGCCACCAGCGCTGCCGCCGACAGAGACAGGACAAAGTAGATGAAGGGCGGCCCGTAGTCCACGCTGAAAAGGCCGTGCGGGTTCTTGGCATAGGTGACTTTGACCACATCTCCGAGCAGGCGCAACTCCCGTCCATCGCCGATGGCTCCGCAGGTAAACAGACCGTGAACGACCAGCTTGGGTACCCGGTCGGCGACCAGTCCGAGAATCGCGGCCCAGATGAAGAAACTGCGGCTCATCACAAGAGCGTATCTCTGGCTGAGTGGACAGTCAAGCAAGGGGCGACGTCCCGGTGACAGAATTCCGAAACACGAAACTCGAATGACGATTGAATCACGAAGCCCGAATTCGGTTCGTCATTCGTGCTTCGAGCTTCGGGAATTCGGAAAATGGGGACAGCCCCTCGGAGCGCCCGGACGCGCGGTGCAGTCCCCATTTTCCGTTCGGTTGACTCGCCCTCGCACGGTTCTATAATCACTGGCTCCCATGCAACGCCTAGTCACCGCGGCCGAGATGCAGGTGCTCGACCGCCGGACCGTTGCCGACCTCGGCATCCCGGGCCTGACCCTGATGGAGAACGCAGGCAAGGGCGTGGTCGCAGCCATGGAGAAACACCTCGGCAGCCTTGCCGGTACCCGGCCACTCATCGTCTGCGGCAAGGGCAACAACGGCGGCGACGGCTTTGTAGTCGCCCGGCTGCTGCTGGAGAAGAAGGCGGGGCCCGACTGTATCCTGCTTGGACGGGCGGCCGGCCTGAAGGGCGACGCGCTCACCAACTACCAGCGCCTGGCAGAATCCGGCATCACCGTAGTCGAGGCCTCCTCCCCGGCCGATATCGAGCCGCTGTTCCGGAACCGGAAGGTGGTTGTGGACGCGATCTTCGGCACCGGGCTGACTCGCGCTCCCTCCGGGCTGACCGCCGAGGCGATCAGGCTGATGAACGGCTCCGGCGCCCGCGTCGTCGCCGTGGACCTACCCTCAGGTCTCGACTCCGATACGGGCATATCCTATGACCCTTGCGTTCGGTCTGACCTGACCGTCACCATGGCCCTGCCCAAGCTCGGGCTCTGGCTCTACCCCGGACGCGAACTGGCCGGCACGGTCGAGGTCGCAGACATCGGAATGCCAGTCACCGAAGTCCTGAGTCCCAAGTCCAAAGCCCAAAGTCCTGAACCGGACCGGACGTGGCTGCTCGACGCCGAGCATATCCGCTCGATTCTGCCCCGGCGCAGGCCGGACGGCAACAAGGGTTCCTTCGGCCGCGCTCTCATCATCGCCGGTTCCCGCGGCTTTTCCGGCGCGGCCATCCTGGCCGGCAGAGGTGCGGTTCGCTCCGGCTGCGGACTGGTCCACCTGGCGGTTCCCGAGGGAATCACCGGTGTTGCCGCCTTCTGCGTAATCGAAGCGGTCAAGACCGCCCTGCCCCAGACCGAGGACGCCGCCCTGTCTCCAGCCGCACTCGAATTCCTGCTCGACCTGAGCACCGAAGCGCAATCGGTTGCCATCGGCCCCGGCATCGGCACGGACCGCCGGACACGGGAGCTGGAACTCGACTTCCTCGCGGAAGTCGAGAAACCCACCGTTATCGATGCCGACGGCATCAACAACCTCAAGGAACACCTCGCGCTCCTGTCTCGCGCCAAGGCACCGCTGGTGCTCACCCCGCACCCCGGCGAGTTCGCGCGCCTGACCGGGCGCAAGCCTGCGGAGATAAATGCCGACCGCGTCGGCCTGGCCCGCAAGTTCGCGACCGAACACAAGGTGGTGCTGGTGCTCAAAGGCGCCTCCACCGTAGTCGCGGCCCCGGGCGGCAGCGCGTTCGTCAACCCGACGGGCAACTCGGGCCTGGCTTCCGGGGGTACGGGCGATGTCCTGACCGGGCTCATCGCCGGACTGCTGGCCCAGGGCATGTCGCCGCTCGACTCCGCCTGCGCCGGTGTGTACCTGCATGGCCTTGCCGCCGACATCGCGGTCCGGTCGCTCACCGAATACTGCCTCGCCGCCGGCGACCTGCCCGACTACCTGCCCCGGGCATTCACCGCCGTGCTGAAGAGCGGGCCGGATGGTCCAGGAACTCAGGGGTCCACGCCGACCCCGGACACTTAAACCGGTAGTCCTCCATGCTACCCGTACTGCTCCTCTCCCTCCTGAGCCTGTACCGGCCGGAGAACTGGCAGGTCTTCCCGTGCCTGGACGAGGTCCGCTGCATCTCGACCACGGGTTCCGAAGTGTACGTCGCAGTGCCGGCCGGCGTCTGCGTGCTCGACCGTCCCCGGTTCCGCCTCCTCCGGACCCTGAACCAGGCCGACGGCATCCAGGGCGAGGTCCGGCTCTGCGCCCACAGTCCGGCACGCGGCGACGTCTTCATAACCGCGGATGCCCCGCCCGACGGGGGCTACCAGTCCCAGCGCGTCTATCGCTACCTCCCGTCCACGGGCAGGGTCGAGGAACTCTCCGCGCCTTTCAAATCGGTCTCATCCATCGGCACAGCCGAGGACGGCGCCTATTTCGACACCGACGCCGGGCTCTTCTTCCGCGCCCGCAACGCGGCCGAGTTCGCGGCAGTCTCTGAGCTGCCGGGCGACGTGACCTGGTACGGCCGGAACGACACGCTCGAACCGCGCGACTTCCCCTTCCTCACCCCCTACTTCGTCATGGACGAGCAACTCGTCAACCGCGCAATCACGCGCGTGCGACCGGACAAAGGCGGCAGGCGCCTGTTCGCCGCAGTCCGGGATTACGGTATTGTCGTGTACAACATCCGCAGCGGGTTCAGCGAATCGCACATCCGCTTCGGCCCTTCCCTCGCCCCGGTCCGGCGCATCACCCGGCTCGACAACCGGCTCTGGCTGGTCGGCGGGCAGACTGCGGTCTCGCTCGACTCGGCGCAGAACTGGAACTACTTCCTCACCCGGCCGGGCGACCTTTCCACCGGCGGGTTCCGGCTCCTGCTCGGCAACGTCACGAACCTGGAACGGAGCGAAGGTCTCAGCGCGCTCGTGGACGACCCCTCCGGCCTGCTGCTCGGCACCGACAACGGCGCCTACCAGCTCGGCCCGGACGGCAGACTCGTCCAGCTCGTCAGCCAGCCGCGCCGGGTGAACGGCCTGCTCCGGGTCCGCGACTCACTCCTGATCGGCACCGACTTTGGCCTGTTCTACGCCCAGGGCGAGAGCGTAGTCGAGTACCCGGACCCGTACGGGGCAACCGACTGGGGAGTCTTCGACATCACGCGGGCGGAGAACGGCACCGCGTACTTCGGCACGCTCGGCGGCATCGTCTCGCGCACCTCTGACGGCCGGTGGTTCCGCTACGTTCCGCCCGGCCTTGACCTGAAGCAGCCGGTGTCCGCACTCGCCGCAGCCGGCACGCTCGTCTTCATGGCCACTCCGTCACCCACCCCCGGTCTCCCGTCCTCCGTCATCACCGTGCTCGACACGAAAGACGGACTATACACGACGATTGATGCGACCCGCGGCCTGCCTGTCTCGGAAATCACCTCGCTCTACGCCGACGACCGCTTTCTCTGGATTGCCTCTCCGCGCCTGATCGCCAGACTCGACTACACCAAAGAACTCAGGTAGCGCCGCCTCCGCTGGCCGCAGTTCTGGTTTCTGCATTGTAGCTTCTGACCTCTGACTTCGCATAGTCCTGGCTACCGCTTCCGTCTGCCGAATCGGGACGGTCAGTGTACCTTGCGTCGTAGCTGCCATCGTAGCTCGCATCGTTCCTGTCACGGGATACTGAACCGGCCCGTCCAGAGAATCGGTAGCGAGATAGCGGACGACGTGCCGGACTGAACCAGGCGTCGTTTCCCTGACCGGACCGCGCACTGGTCCTGCCATCTTGCCCGAAACCGTTTCAGACGCTGATTCCAGCGTCGGTCATCTCATCTAAGTTGTCTACAATACTCAGCTTGAGACTCTCGTCGTGCCCCCAACCGGCTCCTGGAAGGCTACCCCCTGGGCTATCCCCCGGCAGACCACCCATCGACCGTCATCTCATTACCGGCCATTGGGGTCTCCTTTTGTTGATGCATTCCTACATTCGACGAAACCCCGTGGCCAGTCGACGGCCTTCCAGCCTGCGCCGCCTCGACTGACCATTTTGCAGACAATACAGCACAAAACCCAGGCAACGCAGACCACTATCCCTCAGGTTACCTCCGAGACTACGTGGCCCGCTGTCCCCTACATCACGGCCGAGGTCTTGTCCCCAATCGCGTCCCAAGTCCCGCGCCCGCCCGCGGGAACGGGAATGCAGGGCGGCGGCCCGCAGGCCGCCGCCGCATTTGTTGCGCTGACCGGCTAGACCGGCTTGCGGACTTTGACGCGCGCCTGGGCCAGCATCTTCCGGCCGAGCTCGTCCGGATACGGGTGTTCCACCACGAACTCGCGGATGCCCGCGTTCAGGAGCATCTTGGCGCAGGTTATGCACGGCTCGTGTGTGCAGTAGAGCATCGCCCCGCTGACGTTGATGCCGAAGGCCGCAGCCTGCACCAGCGCGTTCTGCTCGGCGTGGATGCCACGGCAGATCTCGATGCGCTGGCCCGACGGGATGCCGAGTTTCTCCCGCAGACACCCGACTTCGTCACAGTGCGGCAGGCCGCGTGCCGCGCCGTTGTAGCCGGTACAGAGGATACGCCGGTCCCGCACCAGCACCGCGCCGACCTTGCGCCTGAGGCAGGTCGAGCGCTCGCTGACCAGTTGCGCGATGTCCATAAAGTAGTGGTCCCAGGACTTGCGAGGTCCACTCTCGATTGCAGATGGCAGATTGCAGATTGCAGACTGAGACGCCGCACTGCCCCGGCCGCCATGCGCCTTGCGCTCTGGGACTTCTAGCTTCTGGCTTCTAGCTTCTCGCCTCTCAATTCGACCCATGTTCCTCACGCCCTACCTCACCACGGTCGTCTTGGCGACAACTGACCTATCCCCTGCAACCAGTCGAACGAGATACACTCCTGCCCCGACCTTGCGCCCGTCAGTGTCAGTACCGTCCCAGACCAGGGACGAGGGACCAGGGATGACGTCCCAGTGCCTGACCAGGCGTCCCGAACCGTCGTAGACCGACAGTGTCGCAGGTCCGGAGGCGGGAAGGCTGTAGGAAAGCCGCACGCGACCCCGGTTGGGGTTGCCGAGGCTCGTCAGGGTCAGGCGCCCGGGCGGCAGCTGGCTGAAAGCCTGTTCCGAAAACCCCAGCGGCGGGTCTGTCGTGTACTTGATCGCCCGGCCCGGGGTAATGGGCGCGGCGCCGTGGGCAAGAGTGCCGTTGTAGAAGTCCTGCAGGCCGATGGCGCGGGTCTGGTCCTGGATGCCCACGGTCGAGCTGTTGAACCCGGCCGCGGTCATGTACTGCGCCAGGATGGCGTTGTCGCCGGACGGCGTTACCACCGTGGTGTCGTAGTAGATCACTTCGAACTTGTCGCGGGTCGTCCCGCCGTAGTACTGGACGCTGTCGTATTCGACTACCAGGCGGTGGTTGGCCGAGTCGTGGTGCCAGTAGACGTAGCCGGCGCCGCCTCCGCCCGACACCGGGTAGAGGTCATCCCAGTTGGCGAACACGGTTGCGCGCGGGGCCGAGGTGCTGGGCAGATCGGTGTTCTCGTAGTCCGACGTCGTATAGCTGCCGCAGGCGATCCAGCCGTCGGCGGAGACCGAGAGCTGCGTGTAGTTCTGGCCGTAGAAGCGGAGGGGTCCGAACCCGCTCGGTATGGTGAAGACCACGACCGCGTCGTTGTCCGGGAAGGTGAGACGCGTTCCCGAGGCATTGACTTCCACCCAGTCGTACGGCTGGTGCTCCGGGTAGAGCGTGTCTATGTCGTCGTAGGCCCAGTACAGGGCCGGCGTCCGCGGACCGTCCGGTACCGGATCGGTGGGAAGTATCCGGCCGACCGTTACCGTGAGCAGCAGGCTGTCTGTGTAGCCCTTTCCGGCCAGGTAGAGCCGCAGCTGGGCCTGGTGCTCCTGCGGCGTGTTGGCGGCAGCCGCGAGATGGAAGCGGTCTGCGTCGTTGTCGCGGGTCGAGTCGGCCGGCACGGCGCCGAAGTAGCCGGTCGAATCGGAGATCGAGACGTAGCCGTCGCCGGTCCGCAGCACCGCGCGCAGGCTGTCCACCCCGAGGCGTCCGGCGTTCTTGAGCGCGACCACGAAGTCGGCATTCTCGCCCGGGTCCAGTTTCGCGTCGCTGTTCCCGCCCGGCGGCGAGTCGATGACTGTCTGCTGCTGGTAGGTTATAACCGGGGCGTTGACCACCACGGCCTCGATGGCGTCGAGGTCGAAACCGGCATAGCCGCCTGTCCCGCCGTTGCCGTCATCCACCACCCGGACAAACCGGGCGGTGCTCATGCCCGCGGCGGTGAGGTCGTAGCCCTGGGTGCCGGTGCCGAACCCGACGTAGTGCCACGGCCCGTTCCAGTCGTTGGATACGAACACGCTGCACGCCTCCGGGTTAGTGTCGCCTTCGATGACGAAGAAGTCATTGCCCGAGCCGTTGAGTATCGGGGTCCTGCCGCCCATATCGAAGCTCGCGTACCCGTCGTTGCCGATGGAGTAGCGGACGCCGTCGCCCGCGCCCAGGGCGTAACTGGCGAACGTCGGGTTGGAGTTGGTCGGGCTCTCATTCATGTAGGTGGTGATGACCTTGAAGGCGCAGGCCGCCGCGGTCGAGTCGCGGGCGAGCGACACGTTGACGACTTTGAAGGTATCGGCCGGCACCACCACGCCGCTCACGGTCTTGGTCCGGTACCCGTTGGCTTCAAAAGTGACGGCGTAGGTGCCGGCGTGGGCGTTGCGGTGGAAGTAGCCCATCGAATCGGTGTAGGTGAACCAGTCGGGCGGATTCACCCGGACGCGGGCGCGGACCGGCTGGCCGGTGACCGAATCGAGCACGCGGCCGCGTACCCCCCACATCACCCGCTCGATCTGTTCCTTCATTGCGGTCCAGTTCTTGCGGTTGATGGTGTCGATTTGCGAGGTCGGGCTGGGCTGACCGTCGCAGACTTCGGCAACGTAGCCGAGTGCGCCGTTCGCTCCCTGGTACCAGTCGACCGAGCCGCCGGTGACCGAGTAGAGTATCCGAGATATCTGGCCGGCGGGGTAGTTGCATATCTGGCCGTAGCGGGTCATCTCGTAGGCGGTGATGACCGAGTCGGGCGCCGCCCTGGTCGTGTAGCCCCAGCACCACATCACGACCTCGACGCCGGAGTGATACTGGGACCACGCCGCCATCGGGTGCTCTTCGCCCAGCCAGTAGTAGCACTGCGTCTCCGGCTCGGAAAACGGCCCGGAACCGCCGTTGGACCCGAAGCCCCAGGACAAGCCGTAGTTGCGGTTGCAGTCCACGCCGTTGCCGTTGGCGCGGGTGCGGGCGATCAGCCCGTCCGGGTTGTCCATCGGCACCAGCCAGATTTCCCGCTCGTTCACCCAGCGGGTGATGTCCGGGTCGATGTTGTAGCCTTCGACGACCTGGATGAGCGAGTAGTGGGCGATTTCGCAGCCGTTGTTCTCGTTGCCGTGGATGGAGAAGTCAAAGCAGATCCGCGGCTCGCCTTCCATCACATCGACGTTGTCCGATATCTTCATGGCCGGTATCAGGTTGCCGTTAAAGGAGTGGCCGATGGTGTCGAGCCGGCAGATGCTCGGATGGTTCTGCGCGATTATCGCCCAGGTATCGCGCAGTTGCTGGTAGGTGTGGAAACTGGCGTCTTCCCGCAGCGCCGCGGCGCGCACGTCCGGCACCAGGACCTCGATATCGAAACCCTCGCGCACCAGCTCTTCGTAGGTCGGCCGCGTCACCGCGCCGACAAACCAGCCCTCGCCTGCGCCGTAGAACTCGAGCACGTCGGGGGCGATGCGCGCGACCTGCTCCGGCGTGGCCGAGACCTTAACCTTCATCTCGACGACGTCGAGCAGGCTGCCGGCCGCGAGCGGCGCGGCAAGCGCGAACAGAAGGAACCAAACCGATTTCTTCATTGTGCCTCCGGGAAACCTGGCGGAGATTTTAGCAATCGCTGCCAGGCTGTAAAGCCCACGCGGCCGCGCCCGACTACCGGGGCCGGGACAGGCCGGTCACCTGCACGGACTCCGGCTTCGACCAATCGGAGACGTGGTCGAGTCCGTCACGGGCTCGCGCCCGCACCAGCATCTGCCCGGCGCGCGCGAAAGCGTGCGGAGCATAGTAGAACTGGTCCGCGGTCATGAACTCGCTCCAGTCGCTGAGCGTGTCACCCCAGTCGAACTGGATCGAGACCTTGCGCCGGAGCGGGTGGCCGGCTGCAGTGACGTAGGTGACCGTATCTCCGACCCGGACCGCGTCCGGTCCGGACGGGCGGTGCGGGACAAAGGGACCGTACTCGCCGATAGAGATGAAGGACGTGTCGGACCACACCGTTTCGAGCTTCAGGTCCTTTGCCTTGGCGAGAACGCCGAACAGTCCCGTGTCGCTGTAAACGTGGGAGAGTTCGTAGTCGGTCGCGGATGGAACCGGGCCGACCCAGCCGGACTCGGTCCCGTCACCCCAGCTGACAAAGAGGTAGAGAGAATCGGCGTCCTTGTCGTAGGTCGATACCCGCGCCCAGACCGAATCGCCTCTCTGCCCCAGCGCCGGAACCAGCAGCGAGGTGACCAGCGGCACATGGTTCTGCTGACACCCGGCCGCTACCAGCAGACAGAGAACGGCGGCAGCCCAGCGAACGTACATCACTGCAAGCTTATTGCCCGAGGCCGCCGTGTCAACTCCTCGCCCGGCTTGACCGCCGGCGCGGCCGCGCCTATCTTCACCCATGGACAACCACAGGTTGCTGCCCCTGCTCGAGCGTGTCCCACTGCCTCGCTTCGCCGTCTATCGGCAGTACTCGGGCCTCTGCTAGAGATGGGCTACTTCCGCGGTCTCTGGAATGACCTGCGCAAGAACGTCGCGGCCGATCCCGACTTGCTGCTCGTGGCCGCGGTGTTCGCCCTTGCTGTGCTGGTTCCGCACTACTTCCGGCCGCGGCTGCACGCCGGCGGACCGGGATGGCCCGGTGCCGTCACCGTGCTCTGGCGCAGCGTGGTCTACATGGCCGTGCCGCTGCTATCGCTTTTCCTGCTGCGGATGCCGCCGGCCGGGGCGGGTTTTCGTCTCGGGAAGCCGGCAATCTGGCTGCGTGACATCGGCCTCCTCTACCTGGTCATGCTGCCGATCGTGTACCTGGCATCGCGTCAGTCCGGGTTCCAGCGCGCCTATCCGTACTTCGCCTTCGAACGCCTTGACTTCGCCCACCTGCTGCTCGGCCTCGGGATCCGGGCATTCGGCATGTTCGCCTGGGAATTCTTCTGCCGGGGCTACCTCTTGTTCGGATTCGAGCGTCGCGTCGGCGGGCCGGCCGCCGTCGCCATTCAGACCATTCCGTTTGCTGTGATGCACACGGGCAAACCCGGGCCTGAGGCCATCGGCTCGATCGTCGCCGGCATCGCGCTCGGCATTCTCGCCCTGCGCAACCGCAGCTTCATCCCTGGGGCTATCCTGCACTGGGCGGTCGCCGCGACGCTCGACATTTTCGCCCTTGCCTACGTCTAGGAGCATCTCGTACATCGTTCAACGTTGACCGTTCATCGTTCTTCGGTATCGGTCCGGGTCCACATCAGAATCCTGCTTCTGACCCCCTGTACTTCTGCCTTCGGTTGACAATCCAGGCACCCGGCCTATCCTGAACCGTATGGGAACGCCTGCGTCCCGGCCGGCAGCAACCCCCTCCCAGTCCGTCCACTTCCCCTATTCCGCGATTGACCCCTGGTCCTGGATTCCCGGCACCTGGATTCAGGCCGGGACGGTCTTCGTCTCCGGCCAGGGCCGCTTCTACCGTTTCACCGAGAGAACCGACGATGGCTGGAAAGCCGAAGAGGTCAAGCCGGCCGATGTCGGCGACCCGTCGCGCGTGGCCGAAATCAAGGAACTGCGGACCGGGTACGAGCAGGTGCTTGCCGCGCACGACGAAATCGACCGGAAGCTGCGGGAAGGCAATGACACGCCGGAAGGACGGGCGCTGCTCCGCGCTCGCGACGAGGAACTGCATAACCTCCGTGACCGGCTGATTCTGCTCTGCAACGGCCGCAGCGCTGAGGCGCGCGCCGCGTCCGCCCACCCGGACCGCTGGAAGTGGATAATGGTCGGCGTGCTGGCGCTCGGTTTCGTGGCAGCGGTGGCCTCCTGCATTCGGCGCCTGCTCGCCATCGTCCCGTTCCCGGCCGGTACGATGTTTGCCGGCGCTGCGTTCTTCCTCGCCGCCGCGGCTCTGCTGGTCATCGGGATGCGCGAGCTGGCCAAGCGCAGGAACAAGCTGGTTACGGGCAATCTTGTCGGCTGCTACTCGCTCGTAGTGCTCGCCATCGTGGTCGTAGCCTTCGGCATCATGTTCGTGTCGGTGATGCTCCTCTATACAGGCGCGTACGGCGGCTAGCGGAAGGCGGGAGGCGGACTACCTGCCGGGAGCTGACCCGGCACCTGCCTGTCGCAGATACAGGTTCGCTGTGACCGACCAGTTCTTCACCAGCCTGACGACCGTGTAGGCATCGGTGTAGCCGGGACAGCCTACCAGCAGTTTGTGCGTGCCGGCCGAGACATAGTCCAGGGTGTAGAACCCGGCCGAATCGGAAACGGCCTGCGACCCGGTTCCCTCGACGCCTATCCTTGCGCCGCGAACCGGCAAGCCTGTTCCGGCATCGAAAACCGTACCTTCGACGCTGGCTGTGCCGGCCGGCGACCTGCTCGCTTCGACTCCCGCGGTACGCTTGACCTCGACTACCCGAGCCAGGGACGGGTCTGCGACCGGGGAATGGACGGGCTCAGGTGTCGCTGCGGCAGAACCGGGGCTCTTCTGCCCGCTGTCCGACCGCACCGGCCCGGGTGGTGCCGGGTTCTGAAGCCCTGCGCCGGAGACGACGAGGCTGGCGTCTGCGCCTGTGGCCGGAATCGTAGCCGCGGCCGGGCGCTGGCGATAGAGCAGGAACTCAACCACGGCGGTGTCCTGCGCGTGTTTGGCGGGCCAGGCGCCGGTCAGCGCCTGTTCCTGGTACCCTGATCGTGACGCCACCAGAGCCCCACGCCTCTTGGGCGCGACGACGAGCAGACACCGCCCCGAGGAATCGGTTACAGCCATGATGTCGCTACCCTCGCTCATGACCACCGCCCCGACCAACGGCAGCTTGGTCTCGCCGTCCCGCACGCTGGCGAACACGTTCGGCGCCCCGGAAGCAAGCGCCGCAAGCGAGAGGACAGATACCAGGTACTTCATCTGTGCCCGGACACTCTCCCAATCCCCGCACTTCTTGTCAACATCGGCGAGATGCCGCAGAAGCCTTCTCTCGGTCGCGAACGATGCTTCAGGGAATGACCCGAACCGGCAGCTACTCGGTCAGCACCAAGCGCCGGCTGAGGAGCTGGCTCTCCGCTTCGAGCGTACAGAAGTAGACGCCGCCGGGGACTTCTCGGCCTCTGCTGTCCTTCCGGTCCCAGAACAGGCTGTAGTAGCCTGGGTCCTTCATCCCGCTCGCCAGCGTCCTCACCAGCTTGCCCGCAACATCGTAGAGCCCGAGGCAGACATGGCCCTGTCGGGGCAGGCCATAGCTGATGCTGAGCCTTGTCCTGGCCGGGCTAGGTGAAGGCTGGTTCAGCGCCAGGGCCTTCGGTGGTTTGAAGTCTTCCACTGCCTGTGCGACCGAACCAAGGCTGTACCCGGTGTTGTCATCGAGCCCATCCATCTCCACGAACTTCTGGCCCGGATTTGCCTCCAGTCGGAACAGGTGCGGTCCGGCCATCCAGCTCGGGACGAGACAGCCGGTCACCTGCACGTGACCGCTCGCCCCGGCGTCGATGCTCGAACCGGCAAAACTGTCAACCAGTGTGGTGTCGCACAGCAACCTGTACCAGACAGTGCCGGGAGTGGCGCGATTGCCGTGGTTCGTGACGTACACGGAGAAGCCCATCTCCTCGCCGACCTGCGGCCGCACGGGCGCCACCCGGAAGCTGTCCACGGCCAGGTCAGGCCGGCTGAAGTTCTGACCCTCCCTGATGATGACCGGGAACGTATCGAACTGCCTGACAAACCAGCCGTCTTTCGCCGCCGTCTCGACCCAGCCCGACGGAGACCCGTTGGTATCTAGGCCGCAGACCGTGGCCGTATCCGCCCGAGCCGGCACCTTGAGGACCCGCGGACCGGATGTCCAGCCCGGTTGCTCCCACGCAGCCCAGAATCGCCTGCCCAGGCTGTCCCGGTACTGGAGCACATGGACGCCCAGCGTCTCCGCCGGCTTGTGCGGACCCATCGCCGGCAGGCGATCCTCGAAACTCGCGCCCCGGCAGAAGTCACTCCACTGCTTGTACGCGTGCGCGGGCGGCCGCGGTTGGAATTCCGAATCCGTAATGCTCTGCTTGACCCAGTGACCGGTGAGGGAATCGCAGAAGTCGGCCATGTACCTCTCGGTATATGTGAACCATGTCCACTGCTCCACCGGGTACCCGGGAATCGCATTCACATACTGCACGGTCGCATAGCTCTCGAACAGCCTGACGGGCCAGAAGGGATCGCGCTCGCGGGTATCGAACGTACGGGAGAAGTATCCTGCCTCCGACACCCAGAACGGACGAGGACTGAGCAGTCCCTGCGCGCTGAAGTAGTGGCGAAGCGTGTCCACAATCAAGGCCGCCTGCTCCGCGATACCGTGATACGGATGGTACGAGGCGATATCGAAGGAGTTGCCCGCACCGTAGTCCTTCAGCCCCTGAATCCACTCTCCCGGCCAGTAGTGCTCGCCGTTCCTGCGCTCAGGATCCGGGGCCGACATGGTGGTGATGTAGCACGCCGACCTGGGGAGCGATTCTTCCGGCGCGCCGTTGTCTCGTGCCGCCGTCTTGATAGCGGAATCCATGACCGTGACGTATCTCGAATAGACCCGGAGAAAGCTCTGCTTCCGGCCCTCCAGCGTGTCGCCGTACCTGGAGACAAAGCTGTCGATCGTGTCCCGGTAGGGAGGGAAAGTGATGTACCTGTTCGAGTCCGGACCCGTGTTGTGTTGCCACCAGCCGTCGAAATCGTCGCGGCCGATCGCGCCCTGGTCCGGCTCGCTCGGCGCCTCGTAGACCGTCACCGGCATGTAGGGCTGGTGTGTGCGCCAGAAGGTCCCGCGCGGCCCGTATCTCCTGACGAACTCGTACATATACTTGCCGACCGGGTTGCTGTCGTTGATCACGCTGCCGACTCTTACAGGTTCAAACAGGTTCCGGGGGATCGTCCGTTCGTCGCCGATCGAGGAAGATGCCCAGGGACCCGGTCCGACGCTGGCCAGGACCTGGACTCCGGCCCGGACGTAGAGTTCCATGAGCGAATCCATCATCTCCCAACGCAAGTCGCCCGGACCCGGGTTTGTCCAGACTCCGAAACCGTATCCCAGTTTGTCGGACTGCACGCCCAGGCCGACCTCGCTCTCGACCAGCTCGGACCACGTCGCGGGGTCCTTGGGATGACCCAGGGAATCGGGCCAGGCTACTACGGACTGCACCGAGAATTCATCTCCCACCCGCGCCTTGCCGTAGATGCGGAGACAGAGGTCGTCGCAGCTGCCCGGCGGCGGCCTGCCCGGACCGGCCCCGCCGACCATGCGGCCGTGGCCATACCTGTCCCTGGCGTCCTTGTACCAGTTGATGGAATCACCCGGCCTCGTCACCTCGACCTGGTATTCCCTCCCGCGCCTGAACCTTCCGTCCGGCGCGATGGAATCGAACTTCAGCCACCTGTGGTCCCCGGCCGGCTGTCTCCCGTACTGGTGAGCGATGAGCTCGGCAGTCACTGCATCTACCACGCGAAGGTTGTAGCTCGCACCGGCACCGGGGTTTCCCGTGAAGAGCGAGACCTCTGTTATGGAGTCGAAGTTGGCCGTGAACGTCTGTCCGACATATCCCTGCTGCGCGGTCCAGCCGCTCCACGCTGCGCGTGCCGGCGGGACGTCATAGGACAGCAGGAAACAGAAGGCGGTGGAAACTGCCAGGATCAGAACGCAGACTGCCCTGTGCCTGATGGTCTACCCCGCAATCGGGGCTGCAGCCCTGCCGGCACTTCGGCCGGCTTTCCCAAGCACCTGAGCGGTCCGCACCGTCATGTTCAACAGACTGGCAGTGCCCGTGCCGCTTTCTGGCTGCTTCTCGGCCGTCGCCACGAGTTCCACGGTGTTGCGGCCGAAAAGTCAGGACCGGTCGGGGAACTTCTCTTTCAGGTAGGAGACGATCTCGGTAGTCGGCGTGCCCGGTCCGAAGAGGCGTCCGCAGCCCTGCTTGTACAGTTCTTCCATGTCCTCTTTCGGGATGATCCCTCCGCCGAAAACGAGAATGTCACCGGCGCCCTTCTCTTTGAGCAGGCGCATCGTCTCCGGGAAGAGCGTCATGTGCGCGCCGGACAGTACGGACAGGCCCACGACATCCACATCCTCCTGCAGCGCCGCTTCGGAGATCATCTCCGGCGTCTGGTGCAGCCCGGTGTAGATAACCTCGAACCCGGCATCGCGCAGGGCCCGCGCTACAACCTTCGCCCCGCGGTCATGGCCATCCAGTCCGGGCTTCGCCACCAACACTCTCAGTTTCTTCGCCATCATTCCTCCCTAGAACATCGGCGGCTCTTCGTATGAGCCGAAGACTTCCTTCATTGTACCGCAGATCTCCCCGAGTGTGGCGTAGGCGCGTACCGCCTCGAGGATGGGATACATCACGTTGTCCGTCCCGGTGCAGGCTGCCTTCAGGTCGGCCAGGGCCTTCTTCACCCGCACGTTGTCCCTCCGCGCGCGCAGTTCCTGCAGCCGGCGGTGCTGCTCCTCCTCCACGGTGTGGTCGATCTTGAGCAGCGGAATCTCCAGTTTCTCGCCTTCGAGCACGTGCTTGTTCACGCCGACCACGGTCCGCCTTCCCTGCTCCACGAGCTTCTGGTAGCGGAAGGCGGCATCGGCAATCTCCCGCTGCGGGAAGCCGTGTTCGATGGCCTTCACCATCCCGCCGAGCGCGTCGATTTTACGGAAGTACTCGTAGGCCTGCTTCTCCATCTCGTTGGTCAGCGCCTCGACAAAGTACGAACCGCCGAGCGGGTCTATCGTGTTGACCACGCCCGTCTCCTCGGCTATCAACTGCTGGGTCCGGAGCGCGATCAGCACCGCCTTCTCGGTCGGCAGCGCCCAGGTCTCGTCCATCGAGTTGGTGTGGAGACTCTGCGTCCCACCCAGCACCGCGGCCAGCGCCTGGAAAGCCGTCCGGACGATGTTGTTCTCGGGCTGCTGGGCGGTCAGGCTGCAGCCGGCGGTCTGGGTGTGAAAACGGAGCAGCCACGATTCCGGCTTCTTCGCCTTGAACGTCTCCTTCATCTCCCGGGCCCAGATGCGCCGTGCCGCTCGAAACTTGGCAATCTCCTCAAAGAAGTCGAGGTGCGAATTGAAGAAATAGGAGAGCCGAGGGGCGAACAGGTCGACGTCGAGCCCGGCCTTGATGCCGGCTTCGACATAGGTCAGCCCGTCCTTGAGGGTGAACGCGAGTTCCTGCGCCGCAGTCGAGCCGGCCTCACGGATGTGGTAACCGGATATCGAAATCGTGTTCCACTTCGGGACGCGCTTCGCCGCGTAGGCCATGATGTCGGTGATGATCCGCATCGAAGGTTTGGGCGGGAAGAGCCACGACTTCTGGGCTATGTACTCCTTGAGGATGTCGTTCTGGATCGTACCCCGCAGCTTCTCGCTCGGCACGCCCTGCTTCTCGGCGGCTGCGATGTAGAAGGCCCAGACAACGGACGCCGGCCCGTTGATGGTCATAGAGGTCGAAACATCCTGCATGGGTATACCTTCGAACAGCGTCTCCATGTCCGCGAGCGACGATATGGCCACGCCGCACTTCCCGACTTCGCCGCGCGATATCGCCTCGTCCGAGTCCCGGCCGTACAGCGTCGGGAAATCGAAGGCGACCGACAGCCCGGTCTCGCCGTGCGCAAGCAGGAACTTGTACCGCCCGTTGGTGTCCCGGGCCGTGCCGAACCCGGAGAACTCGCGCATGGTCCACTGCCTGCCCCGGTACATGTTGTTCCGGACACCGCGCGTGAAGGGATACTGCCCGGGGAAACCCAGGTCCTTGAGGTACTCGAAATCGGCCACGTCGACCGGCGTATAGAGGCCGTCTATCGGCACGCCGGAGAGCGTCTGGAACTGCCCGGCCTCAGCCGGCTCGACCCCCGCCTGCCATCGCTGCCGTTCCTCGGCGACCCGCTTCAGGTCATCAGACATCTGCGTCTCCTCTCAATTGGCAGCCAGCACGTCTCTGAGAATCGCCTCGGCTGCTCGATAGGGAGTGGTGCCGCCGTCCAGCACCTGCTGCGTCAGGCCGGCAAGTCGATCGCTTACATCGGGCCGACGCCAGACGTCGCGCCGCAGCCACTCCTCGGTCAGTTCAATGATCTCGGCCCTCACGCTCTCGCGCCTGCGCTCGGTCAGAACACCGGAAGTCTCCAGGTGTTTCCGGTGTTGCTCAAGCTGGTCCAGCAGCGCCGGGACGCCGAGCCCGGTAGTCGCCACGGTTTTCACCACTGGCGGCACCCAATCGTCAATCGCCGGAGTTCGGAATTCGGAGCTTGGCGTTCGCACTTTCATTTCGACCATCGTCTCAATCTCCATGACCATCCGGTCCGCCCCCTCCCGGTCCGACTTGTTGACGCAGAAGAGGTCGCCTATCTCCATCAGTCCTGCCTTCATGGTCTGGATGGCGTCCCCGGACTCGGGCACCAGCGTGACGACGGTTGAATGGGCAGCGCCGGCGATATCCAGCTCCACCTGCCCCACGCCGACCGTCTCAATAATGATGCAGTCGCGGCCGTAGGCATCGAGCACGTCGCAGACCTCCTTGGTCCGCGCCGCCAGGCCTCCGACTCCGCCTCGCGTAGCCATCGATCGGATGAAGACGCCCGGGTCGGTGAAGAGGGTCGGCATCCGCACCCGGTCCCCGAGCAGCGCTCCACCCGAGAACGGAGATGTCGGGTCGACCGCCACAATGCCCACGGTCCGGCCGCGGTTCCGGCACTCGCGGCCGATCTTCTCCACCAGCGTGCTCTTCCCGGCTCCGGGAGGGCCGGTGATGCCGATACGGAAGGCCCGGCCCATCAGCGGATAGAGCTCGTCGAGAACCGAGGCCGCGGCTTCCGGCTCATCCTCGACGATGCTCAGCAGCCGGGCACAGGCCCGCTTGCTGCCGGCCCGGAACTCAGCCAGCAGTTCGCTAGTAGTCGATTCCGACCCGATTGACAAACCCCCTCTGGTACGGGTGCTTCACTTCTCTTATCTCGCTCACCAGGTCGGCGCGCTCCAGCACGGCGCGCTTCGCGCCGCGGCCGGTAAACACCAGTTCCACCCCTTCCGGGCAGGAGTCGATCAGAGACAATCCGTCCTCGAGCTTCAGCAGGCCGTAGTCGATGGCCACGTTGATTTCATCCAGGATGACCAGCCGATACTTGCCTGATCCGAGCGCTTCGCGGGCGAGTCCCAGCCCGCGCGCCGCCTCGGCCAGGTCCTCCGGAGCCGGGTTACCCTTCTCGACGAATGTGGGCAGTCCGGTCTGCACGAGAGTCACGCCTTTGACTCCCCTGGCAGCAGTGACTTCGCCGTACTCCGGGTTGCCCTTCATGAATTGGATGATCAGCACGTTCCACCCGTGGCCGCTGGCACGCAACGCCAGGCCCAGAGCCGCGGTGGTCTTACCTTTGCCGTCGCCGGTATAGACCTCAAGCACGGAAGCGGGACTCCAGCACCCGAGCCCCGGCAAACCGCCGAAAGGTAGCCGATACCGACGTCTGCAATACACGATGCCCGTTCGTCACTCGACAGTCCTCAGCCCAGGTCCGGGTCGATTTCCTGGCCGGTCCTGGCCTTGAAGAACAAACGCATCAGCGCATTCCAGGTCCGGAACTCGAACACCTCGCGCGCAACCGGCGAGTTGGCCATCTGCGCTGCCACCTCGCCGTTGCCGCCCTGCGACAGGATAACCACTCTCAGGACCATGTGCGCGATCGTCCAGGCCAGCACCAGGCCGAACATGAAACTGAAGAGCCCGTCGAGCGACTGGAAGGACATCGCGGTCAACGGGCAGAAGGAAGCGGGCGATGACGAAGGCGAAAAAGGAGAAAACCAGGAAGAGCACCAGCAGCACCACATTCTCGCGGACGTGGACCATCTCGGCCACCGAGTGGGTGAAAGCCGTGGCACCGACGGCTGCCACCACCACGCCCAGGGCCTCGAACAGCGGCAGTCCCATGCCGCCGGCCTTGCTGCCGCGGACGGTCTGGATAATCGTCCCTCCAACCACTATCGCCAGCGTCATCCAGTCATACCAGTGCATCACCGCCTCCTTCACGTCGGCGTCACGCCTCTCTAGTCGAAATCATCCGGGTCGCCCGAGCCGCCCGCACCCAGGCCATCAAGATCATCCATGCCCGCATCGTCCCCCAGCCCCGCCATATCGCCGCCCGCGTCCATATCATCAAGACCGTCGTCCAAGCCCCCGTCGGTCTTGGAACCGGTGAGAAGAGTGAAACGGCTGAATACCTGCCGGGCACGCGTCCGTCCGCACTTCGGACACGCCGGGGCCAAGCCGGCCTCCTTCTCGGCCAGGGTGGCGACGAACTCGAACTTCTTTCCACAGTCCTGACACTGAAACTCGTATACCGGAATCAGGCACCTCCAGTCATAGTCAGTATAATCAGTACCAGAAACCTGCGGGTAAGTCAATGACTGAACGCAGCATGGTTGACTTTACCGCCGGTTCGGTTACCATGATGAGAATTCCGAACCCGCAGCTATCTAAGGAGTCATCTGTGAAAGTCATTATCACCGACCCGATCGCCAAAGCCGGCGTGAAAATGCTTCAGGACGCCGGAATCGAAGTCGACGAGCGCCCCGGTCTGCCGCCGGCCGACCTCGTCCAGGCCATTCCTGCCTATGATGCCATCATCGTGCGCAGCGCCACCAAGGTGACGGCCGACGTGATCAACGCCGGCACCAACCTGAAGGTAGTGGGACGCGCCGGTGTCGGGCTCGACAACGTCGACAAGAAGGCGGCCGACGCCCGCGGCGTCAAAGTTGTGAACACGCCGTCCGCGACCTCGATCACGGTCGCCGAGCTCGCGCTTGGTCACATGCTGGCCTGCGCCCGCGCCATCCCGCAGGCGACCCAGTCGCTGCGCGAAGGCAAGTGGGAGAAGAAGACTTTCAAGGGCACCGAACTCTACGGCAAGACCCTCGGCCTCATCGGCTCGGGCCGCATCGGCAGCGAACTCGGGAAGCGCGCCATCGCCATGGGTATGAGCGTGCTGGTATTCGACCCGTTCATCAAGGAATGCACGGCGGGCAAGATGTGCGAGTTCCCGGAGATGCTGAAGAATGCCGACTACATCTCTCTCCACGTGCCCAAGACCGATCAGACCAAGCACATGATCAACAAGGACACCATCGCCCAGATGAAGAAGGGCGTCGTCATCATCAACTGCGCCCGCGGCGGGGTAATCGACGAAGAGGCGCTGTACGAAGCGCTGAAGAGCGGGCAGGTAGGCGCGGCCGCGCTCGATGTGTTCGAGAGTGAACCGATCAAGGACTTCAAACTCTTCTCCCTGCCCAATGTGATCGGCACGCCCCACATCGGCGCTCAGACCAAGGAAGGCCAGGAGCGCGCGGGCATCGGTATCGCCGAGGAAGTGCGCAAGGTCCTCCTGGGCAAGTAGGAAGAAAGAGAAGACTGATGGCGGACATCAGACCGTTCCGCGGCTGGCGCTACAGCCCGTTGAAGGTCACTGACCTTTCGAAAGTCATAACCCAGCCCTACGACAAGATATCCAAGGAACTGCAGCAGACCTACATCGCCAGGCACCCCAACAGCTTTGTCCATCTGATACTGCCGGCTGCGCCCGACCCCTACACCTACTCGACTACCACTTCCAAACTCTGGTCCTCACAGCTGGTACTGGTCCGCGACCCCCAGCCCGCCATCTACGTCCTGCACCAGGAGTTCCAGCTGGGCGGTCAGACGAGAACCCGCAAGTCATTTGTCGCGGCCATCAGGGTTGATGAATTCGAAAAGGGCACGGTGCTGCCGCACGAACGGACCCTGTCCAAGCCCAAAGCCGACCGCCTGAGCCTGCTGCGCGCCACCCGCAAGGACTACGAGCAGATCTTCATGCTCTACGACGACCCGACGGGACTGGTAGACCGGGCGCTTACCCCGACCGGAGAGCCCCTGATGAAGGCGACCGACGACTACGGCGTCGTCCAGAAGGTCTGGGCAATCACCGACCCGGCCAAACTGGCCTCCGTGCGCAAGGCGCTCGCCGACAAAGTGATGCTGATAGCCGACGGCCACCACCGCTACGAGACGGCGCTCAACTTCCGGCAGGAGATGGAGCGGGAAGGCAGCGTGCCGGACGACGCTGCGCTCCGCTTCAAATCGACCGCTTTCGTGAACATCTCCGACCCCGGCCTCGTAATCCTGCCCACGCACCGCTACCTCTACGGTCTGACCAGCCCGAAATGGAACGACCTCGTCGCCCAGATCGGCAAGTGGTTCGAGACCAGGTCGGCGAAGGACGCGGAAGTAGAGCCGGAACTGGCCAAGGCCGGTACCGAGCACGTCTTCGCGCTCCACGTCGGCAAGAACCGGAACTGGATCCTGCGCCTGACGGACAAGTCGGCGGTCGAGCAACTGGTCAAGGACCACAGCGCCGACTACCGCGACCTCGACGTCGCCATTCTGCATACCCTGCTCATCGAACACGTGTTCGGCGTCAGCCCGGCCCAGATCGAGGACCACGTAGCCTACGAGCGCGACCTGACTGAGACGATGAACAAGGTCAACTCCGGCAGGTACCAGGCAGCGCTGATCATGAACCCGACCCGGGCCGACCAGGTGCAAAAGGTCGCCGCCCATGGCGAACGGATGCCCCAGAAGTCGACGGACTTCTACCCCAAGTTCGTATCCGGGCTGGTGTTCATGGACATCGACGACATCGAACGGCTCTAGTCGGAACCGAGGGACGCTCCGACCGAGCCGAGGAAGACAAATCGGAAGGCCGAATCCCGGAAAGCCGGGATTCGGCTTTGAGAAGGGAAGAGAGAGCATGAATCGTCACATGGCAGGACTGCTCGCAGTCGCACTCCTGGCAGCCGTCGCAAGTGCTGCCCCGCCGGTCAACGGCGTCTTCGCGTGCTTCGGCCCGGCTGTTGGGTTAGTCAACTTCGACAGCCTGGATATCGCGTTCAGTCAAGGCGGCGTCAGTCTTACCGACAAGCCAAGTTCGCTCCAGTGGGGATTCGGCGGGGCCGGGTTCGTGCTGGTGGAAAAAGTCGTCATCGGCGGCTCGGGCTGGGGCGGGTCCCAGACCGTGGGCTCGGATGACCTCCGCGCCACCATCGAGATTGCCGGCGGCGAGTTCGATATCGGCTACCGGGCCTTGTCGCTGCGCCGCCTGCTCATCGCGCCGATGCTTGGGATCGGTGGCGGCGGATACACCATCAAACTGCAGGATACGTCCGACGCGCCGAGGAGTTTCCACGGACTGCTTCAGAATCCGGGCATGACCAGCAAGGTCTCTTTTTCCGGCCTGACCCTATCCCCGCAGTTGATGATCACCATCCCCATCAGCGTTGTCGGCGTGCAGCTTCGGGGCGGCTACTGCTACACCCCGGTGAATCCGCAATGGAAACTGGAAGGAGGCCGCGAGCAGTTCAAGGGCCCCGCCATCAGCAAAGGCATGCCCTTCGTCACGCTCAACGTCACGCTCGGCGGGTTCGAGGGCGGTAAACGCCGGAGTGGAAAGTAGTCAACCGTACCCGGCGAATGGTGAATAGAGAACAGTGAAACCACAACCGGCCTTTCACCACTCGCTCTCCTCGATTTTCTCACTCCGTCCAGGCCTCTTCGGGTCTTTGTGTCCTAGTGGTGAAATTCGGGATCCGTCATCTCTGCACTCTGGATTCTGGACTCTGGATTCTGAACTCTCCGGAGCCTGATCTTGCCTGCCAATCTCTCCGCCGACTATCTCAAAGCCGAGGAGCGGTACCGCTCCGCCACTACCAACGAGGAGAAACTGGCCTGCCTCGAGGAGATGTTCACGGCCATACCCAAGCACAAGGGCACCGAGAAGATGCAGGCCGACATCAAGACTCGCATCTCCAAGCTCAAGAAAGAGATGGTCGCGTCCGCGAAAAGCGGGGCCAAGCGCGCCGACCTGTTTCACGTCGAGAAGCAGGGCGCGGGACAGGTCGTCATCTTCGGGGCGCCCAACAGCGGCAAATCGGCGCTGGTCAGGGAATTGACCGGCCTGCACGCCGAGGTAGCGCCCTACCCGTTCACGACCACCCAGCCGGCTGCGGGCATGATGGAGTTCGAGGACATCCAGATACAACTCGTAGACACGCCGCCGGTCTTCCCCGACTCCCCGGCCTGGCTCTTCGGCATCATGCGCACGGCCGACATTCTTGTCTGGATGCTCGACCTCTCCGACGATGGCCTGCTGGAAACCACGGAACAGACCCAGGGCCTGCTCGACAAAGCGCACATAGCTCTCGCGAGTACCAAGGACCAGGAACAAAGGACGAATGACGGAGCCGGCCTGACTCCGGCAATCGACAATCGACAATCGGAAATCGCAAATCCCAAGAAGCTCCTCCGTATCGGCGCCAAGGCCGATGACCCGCAGGCCATGGACCGGCTGGCGATACTTCGCGAACTGATAGGCGATGTCGAAGTCCTGACTATCTCGGCCGAGCACCACACCGGCCTGGAAGAACTCAGGCGGCGGCTTTTCACGATGCTCCGGATTATCAGGGTCTACACCAAGAAACCCGGGAAGCAGGTTGAGTTCCGCGACCCGGTAATCCTGCCCATAGGCGCCACCATGATCGACGCGGCCTACCATCTCCACAAGGACTTTGCCCAGAATCTCCAGTTCGCACGGCTCTGGAACGGCTCCGGCTACGACGGCCAGCGCGTCGAACGCGGCCACGTCCTACTCGACAAAGACATCCTCGAGTTCCACGTGTAGAAGCGGCGGCCCGGAACCGGGCGGTCGCGGAAATCTGCAGTCGAAAAACTGGGAAAGGAATTGTACGGACTTCCACGAGCGGAGTCAAAGCCGGCACGCTTGCAGGTCGTGCCGGCTCAAGCGCCACCCCTCACCCCAACGCTCTCCCCCAAGAGGCGAGAGGTTCAGTGCTTCTAGCTTCTAGCTTCTAGCTTCTAGCTTCTAGCTTCTAGCTTCTAGCTTCTAGCTTCTAGCTTCTAGCTTCTAGCTTCTAGCTTCTAGCTTCTAGCTT
>Ga0233423_10000124_pt1 | contig 46265 bp, 48 predicted proteins | sample Watercolumn_Mata_FD_180713 | JGI IMG/M metagenome (GOLD analysis project Ga0233423, IMG submission 180713) | Freshwater microbial communities from Lake Matano, South Sulawesi, Indonesia - Watercolumn_Matano_2014_112_MG | ecosystem: Environmental > Aquatic > Freshwater > Lake | place: Indonesia... | reverse complement strand
CCAAAACGCTATGTTCCATCTAAAGACAGTTACTGGCGTATCGGCTTCAAATTGCCCGGCTCTTTAAGAACAAAAATAGGACATTTCTAATTTGGTAAGACTAGGACATTTCTAATTTGGCTTGACACTTGCTAACTTTTTATTTGACAGAAGGTTTAATCTCTGATAGAATTTATTCCAACAGGGAGAGTAAGATGATAAAAGAGATTAAAGAAATGATTAAGAAGACTGTTAATTATATCCTGGGTTTATTATCCAATGATATGGGGATTGATTTGGGCACAGCTACGACCCTTATTTATGTAAAAGGGGAAGGGGTTGTCTTGTGCGAACCGTCGGTTGTGGCTATCAGGAAAAGCTCATCCCGCGTTGAAGCAGTAGGAGAGGAAGCAAAACGCATGTTAGGCCGCACCCCCGGCAATATTATGGCCATCAGACCGATGCGGGACGGCGTGATTACTGATTTTGAGATAACCGAGGCAATGTTAAGGCATTTTATAAGAAAAGTGCGCCATCGCCGTTTTCAGATAAGGCCCAGAATTGTTATCGCAATACCTTCCGGGATTACGGAAGTGGAGAAGCGCGCGGTCAAGGAATCTGCTGAGCGCGCAGGCGCAAGGGATGTTTATTTGATTGACGAGCCCGTAGCCGCGGCAATCGGGGTAGGCCTTCCCATACAGGAACCCATAGGCAATATGATAATAGATATAGGCGGAGGCACAACCGAGATTGCCGTGATTTCCCTGGCAGGCACGGTATTCTCCAAATCCATACGCATCGGCGGGGATGAGATGGATGAGGCAATCATTGAGTACCTTAAGAAGACATATAATCTGATGGTGGGAGAGCGCACTGCCGAAGACATAAAAATAAAAATCGGCTCCGCTTATCCATTGGAAGAAGAGATGACCCTGGACGTAAAAGGCAGAGACCTGGTTGCTGGGCTTCCCAAGACAGTCAGCGTAACTTCGGAGGAGATAAGAGAAGCGCTCCAGGAGCCGTTGCGCGCGATACTGGAGATAACCAAGATATCCCTGGAGAGAACGCCTCCGGAATTAGCTGCGGATTTGATAGAGCACGGCATAGTAATGGCAGGCGGAGGGTCGCTATTGAGGGGCATGGACAAATTAATCTCGGAAGAGACCGGCCTGCCGGTCCATATTGCAGAAGACCCTTTAACTGCCGTGGTCCTAGGCACAGGAAAGGTTTTAGATAATACCCGCCTGTTACAGGATGTCAGCGTCCCCATAAAGTTTTAAATAGGATGTGTTTAAATTTAAAAAGAAAAACCTGATATATTTCTGCGTCCTGTGCCTCGTCCTGTTACTGGCCTTTTCTTCAATCCCTTATCTTAGAGAGCCCATCTTAGACACATTAAAGCAGCCTTTTAGTTTATTGGCATTAATCCGGCGCGAGCTGTCCGCAATCATTTTCTACCATCGCAATTTTATTCAGAACGAAAACCTGAAGAAAGACATAGACTTATTGAGGAATAGGCTTAATGCCCAGAGAGAGATTTACCTTGAAAATGCCCGCCTCAAAAAACTCCTTTACTTTAAACAGGAATCCCCTTACAAGTTAATCGCTGCCAGGGTCATCGGCCGCTCGCCTGACAGTTGGTCCTCAGGCATTATTATTGACAAGGGAAGGCACAGCGGCATAGAGCGCGCAATGCCGGTTATTACGTATCTTGGCCTTGTAGGCCGCGTTATAGATGCGCAGGAATTTACCAGCAAAATTTTGCTCATCAATGACCCCAACCTTGCTATTTCTGCCATGGTCCAGCGCAGCCGTCAGGAAGGCCTGGTTTGCGGCACTTTGGGAAGTAATTTGATTATGAGATACCTGCCCGAGGAAGCCGATATAAAGACCCAGGACGTAATTATTACCTCCGGTTTAAATCAGGCGTATCCAAAAGGCCTACTTATAGGAAGGGTAGTTGAGATTGGCAAGGAATTTTCCGGCCTGAGCCGTTTCGCGACAATAAAACCCTGCGTTAACCTTTCTAATCTTGAAGAGGTCTTGATAATTGTAAGCTACTAGAACATTATCCCTTGCTAAAATTACGTTTTTAATATAAAATACAACGATATGGCCGCCAAATTTATCATCAGTGTTGACCTGGGAGGCACAAATTTAAAGGTCGCTATCCTGGATTTAAAATACAAGTTCATAGATAAAGAAGTCTTAAGCACGCAGCGCTTCAGAAAAAAAGAAAATTTGATTTCGGCGATTTGTTATTCGGTAAACAGTATTATAGAAAATAACAAATTAAGAAAAAAGGATATTCTGGGGCTTGGCTTGGGGCTGCCCGGGCCCGTAGACGAAAAGGCGGGGATAGTGCATTTCTTTCCCAATATACCCGGATGGAGAGAAGTAAATCTTAAAAATATCCTCGAGAAAAGATTAAGGTTACCGGTATTCCTGGATAACGATGCAAAATTAATGGCTCTTGCAGAATATAGATTAGGCCATGCCGCTGGTTTTAAAAATGCATTATGCATTACATTAGGCACAGGAGTCGGTGGCGGCATTATTATTGAAGGCAGACTTTACCGCGGAGAGAATAACGCTGCCGGAGAGATAGGGCACGTCCCCGTTAATGAAAAAGGGCCCCGTTGCAATTGCGGGGGGAATGCCTGCCTTGAGGCATATATCGGCAATAATAGAATATTAAGAGAAGCCAGGAAAATATTCAGGCGGGATATTTCTCTGGAAGAGTTAAGCGCGCTGGCTCAAAGGCACAATAAGCGGGCTTTAAATATATGGCTTAAAGTGGCAAGGCAGCTTGGAATTGCGCTTGCGGGCGCGGTGAATTTACTTAATCTGGACGTCATTGTTATAGGCGGGGGCGTTGCCAATGCGGGTCCGGTATTATTTAATAAAGTAAAGGAGACCTTGAAGAGGCAGGCGATGAGCGTTCAAGCCGGGCACGTAAAGGTGTTCAAAGCAAAGTTGGGAAGCGATGCGGGTTTAATCGGCGCAGCCATAATGCTTAATGACAAAATCCGAAATCAAAAATAAAATTTGTATTTTGTCATTGTTTTGTTATTTGTGCTTTGGCATGTGGCATCTTCTGTATGCCGAAGAAAAGAAGCCCGAACCGATTATCGTTAACGGCGATACGGTTGAATATTCCGCTGACAGCAAAGAAGTCACTGCCACCGGCAATGTAGAGGTGGTTTACAAGGGCTCTAAATTAACCTGCCAGAAACTAACCGTCAATACCCAGACCAAGGAAGGCGTTGCAGAAGGAGATGCGCGGATAGATGACCAAAAGGGAGTTATAGAAGGCTCAAAGATAATGTACAATTTTGAAACCAAGACAGGCACTATGGTGGATTCGGAATTCAGGGCTAATCCTTATTTCGGCAGGGCCAGGAAGGTTGAGAAGGTAAGCGATATTGAGTTTGTGGCTTTTAAGGGATACGCTACCACCTGTAGCCTTGATAGGCCTCACTATCGCATCGGCGCAGAAAAGATGAATGTCTTCCCTGGAGATAAGATACAGACCAGGGGGGATACTTTTTATATAGGCAATGCCCCTTTGTTCTATCTTACGCAATACAACCATAGCCTGAAGGACCCTCTTATGCACGTGCAATTTATGCCGGGTAAGAGCAAGGAGTGGGGGCCGTATTTACTTAGCGCCTGGCGGTATAACCTTACGGATTATCTCAATGGAAGAATTTATTTGGATTATAGAGCCAATCTCGGGGTAGCGGAAGGTTTTGGGTTAAATTATACCCCGCAGGGTTTTGGCAAGGGAGATTTTAAGTTTTATTATACCCAGGAAAGAGACCACAACCTTGATAAAGAGAATAGGAGGCCGAGGATATTCCAGAGATATCTTGTGCGTAACAGATACAAGTGGGATATAGACGAACGGACAAATATAGTCTCGGAGTATTACAAAATCGTTGATTCCAAAAGATTTGTCGCAGGCACGCAATATAATTTCCTGAAGGATTATTTCTATCGCGAATACGAAGAAGATTCCCAGCCGCTGACATACGCTTTACTGCACCACTCCTTTAGTTATTCCAGCCTCGATATCCTTGTACAAAAACGCGTCAATCGCTGGTATACGCAGACTGAAAAACTGCCTGAAATAAAATTCAGTATGCCGAGCATACAGATTGGCGAAAGCCCCTTTTATTTTGAAGATGCAAGTTCATATGCAAACCTTAACCAGAAGAATAGCGTGCCTTCCCCTTCCGATGCCGATGTAAGCCAGAACAAGTTTGATACTTTTAATAAGCTTAGCCTGCCTACAAAGGTCGCATTTATTAACTTAACTCCTTTTATTTCCGCACAGAATATTTTCTCCGATAACAGCGAAGGTGTTTATCACCGGACATTGCAGGTTAACCTTTCTTCCGGAGCGGATATGAGTACCAAATTTTATCGCGTCATAAATGTTAAATCCAACTTTTTAGGCCTGGATATAAATAACTTAAGGCATATCATTACCCCCAGCGTAGGTTATTCCGTTAGCGAGAATTCTACTATGCAGGCCAGCAAAGCCAGGTTTGGAGGCAACGCTACTGTCGGAAGTTCTGCCGTTTCATTATCTTTATCCAATAAATTGCAGACAAAGCGTAAAGACCAAAGCGTGGATTTAGTAGATTTTCTAGTAACTAATACCTATAATATTAAACCTAAAACCGGAGAGAAACGGGGAAGCAGTTTGTCGGATTTCTTTTTTACCTTAAAACTCCTGCCTTATTCCTGGATGGAGATTAACGCAGATGCCACTTATAAACATTCCGGCAGCCGTTCCAACACGGATTACAACCATTTTACCGATGCAAACTACAATATCGACCTTAATCTCGGGCAAGACCGGTCATTTGGACTTGGCCAGCGCTATGAAAGAAAAGGGGGAAATGAGATAACCTGCCAGTTAAACTGGCGCATTAATCCAAAATGGAAATTTTCGGTTTATGAGAGATATGAGCGCGGGCATAGCCCCAGTGTAAGAAGAGGGATGAGGGAACAGCAATACAGCATTTCAAGGGATTTGCATTGTTGGACTGTTGACCTTACTTACAATGACAAAAGAGGTTACGGCAGCACCATATGGCTGGTATTCAGGCTCAAGGCATTCCCTGAAAACGAATTTGGGTTTGACCAGACCTATCATCAGCCTAAGCCCGGCTCGCAATCAAATCCATAATATTTGAGGTAAAAGATGAACCCCGCCCTCCTAAAAGGTCGGGGTTATAATAAGAAAGGAAGAGCGGGGTGAATATCTCTATAATTGGTTCAGGTTACGTAGGCCTGGTTACCGGTTCCTGCCTTGCGGAATTAGGAAATAAGGTTACCTGCGCTGATAGTAATAATAAAAAAATCGCAGGGCTCAAAAAGGGCATTATTCCCATATACGAGCCAGGGCTTGAAGAATTAGTGGCAAATAATGTCAAAAGGAAAAGGCTCTCCTTTACCTCCAGCATTAAAGAGGCGGTAAGAGGAACCGAGGTTATTTTTATCGCCGTAGGCACGCCGCCTTTGGATAACGGCGAGGCTGACCTGACCGGCATAGAAAATGTAGCGCGTAATATTGCCGTAAACCTGCCTGCCGGCAGGCAGGGTATGACCGGTTACCGCTTAATTGTGGAGAAATCCACTGTGCCCGTTGAAACAGGGGAGTGGGTAAAGCGCACCATCTCAACATACATCAAGCGCAAGGTTAAATTTGACGTCGCCTCAAACCCGGAATTTTTAAGGGAAGGCTCTGCCATAAACGATTTTATGCATCCGGATAGAATTGTCATCGGAGTAGAATCAAAAAAGGCAAGGGATATACTGGTAAATTTATATAAGCCTTTAAATGCGCCTCTGGTAGTTACGAATATCAAGTCCGCGGAATTAATCAAGCATGCCTCTAACGCTTTCCTGGCGACCAAGATTTCTTTCATTAACGCTATCTCGCGGATATGCGATAGAGTAGGCGCGGATGTGGAAGAGGTTGCCAAGGGCATGGGCCTGGATAAAAGGATTGGCCGGTATTTTTTAAACGCAGGGTTAGGCTACGGCGGTTCGTGTTTTCCCAAAGATTTGGACGCGTTTATTACTATTTGTGAGAAGTTAGGCTATAATTTTGAATTGCTTAAGAGCGTAAAGGAGATAAATGAGGGACAAAAGAGTTTTATATTAAAAAAGCTCAAGGACAGCCTATGGATAATCAAGGATAAGACCATAAGCGTATTAGGCCTCTCCTTTAAGCCCGATACCGACGATATACGCAATGCCCCGTCTCTGGATATAATTAAGGCATTGCAGGAGGAAGGAGCCAGGGTTAAGGTTTATGACCCCCAGGCAATGAAAAAGGCTAAAGAGGTATTGGAGAAAGTGAAATTCTGCAAGGACCCCTACGAGGCATGCAAAGGCTCTGATTGCTTATTGATTGTTACGGAATGGAACGAATTTAAAGAATTGGATTTTGTTAAGGCGAAGAGGTTATTGAAAAGGCCGCTTATTATCGACGGCCGCAATATTTATGAACCGGGGAGTCTGGAGAAGTTAGGTTTTACCTATATCGGCGTTGGCAATGGATGAATCCTTCAGGCAATTTCAAAAAAGAATTTATAAGAAAAAAATTAGGCTCGCTGTTGTAGGCTTAGGATATGTGGGGCTGCCTCTGGCAGTTGAATTTGCCAAAAGCGGCATCGAGGTCGTAGGATTAGAGATAGACAAGGACAGATTAAGGCACATTAAAAGAAAAGAATCCTACATCACCGATATATCCGACCAGGAATTAAGGCGGGTCTTAAGAAACGCCAGATTCAGCGCCACGGGCGATTTTGGCGTCTTAAGAAGCGTTGATGTGATTATCATCTGTGTGCCCACCCCTTTAAAGAGGAAATACCACCCTAATATCTCCTATATTAAACAGGCAGTAAAATCCATATCAAAAAATATTAAAAAGGGAAGCCTGATAATCCTGGAGAGCACTACTTATCCCGGCACAACAGAAGAGGTGATTTTGTCTCTTCTTGAAAAGAATAATTTAAGGCACAATAAGGATTTTTACCTGAGTTTCTCTCCGGAGAGGATAGACCCGGGTAACAGGCATTATCCGCTTAATAGAATTCCTAAGGTGGTAGGCGGGGTAAGCAAAGAATCCGCAAGGCTCGCAGCGTCTCTTTACAAAAATATAGTTGATAGAGTTGTTACAGTATCTTCAGCCAGGACTGCCGAGGCGGTGAAGTTATTGGAGAATACCTTTCGTTTGGTCAATATCGCTCTAATAGACGAGTTGGCAATGATGGCCCATAAGATGAATATAAACATCTGGGAGGTCATTGAAGCCGCCTCCACAAAACCCTTTGGTTTTATGCCGTTTTATCCGGGCTGCGGCGTTGGCGGCCACTGCATACCGAAAGATCCACTCTACCTATACTGGAAAGCCAGGCATTTTGGATTCCGGTCGCGCTTTATAAAACTTGCCTCGGATATCATCAACCATATGCCTGAATATGTGGTAGAGCGGCTCAGCCATATTTTAAGCAAAAAAGGCAAAAGCCTGGATAAGGCAAATATTTTGCTCGTCGGCGTAACCTATAAGAAGGATGTTAAAGACCTGCGTAAATCTCCGGCCCTCGATATTATTGAGGACTTACAGAAAAAAAATTCCTCGGTTTCGTATTATGACCCCTTGATTCCGTATCTCAAATTGAACCATATCAACCTGAAGTCAATAGAATTAAAAAGAAAGAGGCTGGCAGGTTTTGACTGCGTGGTTATCGCTACCAACCACTCCGACGTGGATTACGATTTTATTTTAAAGAACTCCAAGCTTATCTTTGATACCCGCTGTGTTTATAAAGGCAGCAAAGATAAGAAGGTGGTTAGGCTATGAGCAGGTTTCTCGTCACCGGAGGCGCTGGGTTTATTGGTTCGCACATCGTGGAAAAATTAGCAAGAAGGAAGCATTTTGTCAGGGTCCTGGATAATTTTTCAAGCGGCAAAAGGAAAAATTTGGCTCTGGTGATGAAAGAAATCGAGTTGCTCGAGGCTGATATAAGGTCTCCTGATGCCTGCCTGAAAGCAACGCGGGGGATAGATTTTGTCCTGCATCAGGCAGCATTGAGAAGCGTGCCCAAGTCAATGAATAATCCAAAGGAATATAATGAGGTAAATATAGGAGGCACGCTGAATATGCTGCAGGCCTCAAAAAAGAATAAAGTAAAGCGCTTTGTGTTCGCTTCTTCAAGCTCGGTTTACGGCGACATAAGCCGCTTTCCGGAAAAAGAAGATTTCACGCCGCATCCTATTTCCCCTTACGCCCTGACTAAATTAGGGGGTGAGTATTATTGCAGGATTTTTAGCCACCACTATGGCCTGGAGACTGTTTGTCTGCGTTATTTTAATGTTTTTGGCCCGCGCCAGGCCTTAGACGACGAATACGCAGTGGTAATACCAAAATTTATTACCTGCATGCTGAAAAACGAGCCTGCGCCCATATACGGGAGCGGAAGGCAATCCCGGGATTTTACCTACATTGACAATGTCGTAGAAGCGAATATTTTAGCCGCCAAAAGAGCGGATTCCCGGGGCGAGGTGTTTAATATAGCCAGCGGCAAAGATTACACTATACTGCAGTTGGTAAAAATTTTAAATAAGATAATGAAAAAGGATATCCAGCCCAAGTTTTTGAGCCCGCGGCCGGGAGACGTATTCAGGACGCTATCTGATTTATCCAGGTCAGAGAGCATTTTAGGGTTCCGACCCAAGATAGATTTTCTTGAGGGACTAAACTTAACCGTGGAATACTTAAGTAAGGACATAAGTTATGGAGCGAAGCGAACGTAACTTATCTGTCCGAACTTACCCCGCCCTCTAAGCAAAATAGGGTATTTATGTTAAACATAGAGGGCGGGGTTAAATTCGCGCAAATAACTTACGTCGCTCTTTCAGAGCTTCCGTAAGTTATGCGCTCATTAAAAATGGATAAAAAGACAGTTGTGGTGACAGGAGGAGCCGGTTTTATCAGTTCCCATTTATGCGACAGGTTAATTAAGGAGGGGTTTAGGGTTATCTGCCTGGATAATTTTATCACCGGCACCTTGCAAAACATAAAACATTTAATCGGCAGGGATAATTTCAGGTTTATAGAGCATAATGTTACAAAATATATTGATATTCAAGAGAAGGTTGATTATGTCCTGCACTTTGCCTCCCCTGCATCGCCCCAGGATTATTTAAAATTTCCCATTCCTACTTTAAAAGTAGGTTCCCTGGGCACCCATAATGCATTAGGATTAGCCAAGGCCAAAAAGGCAAAATTTATGCTCGCCTCTACATCCGAGGTTTATGGCGACCCCCTGGTTCATCCCCAGCCGGAAACTTACTGGGGAAATGTAAATCCCGTAGGGATACGGGGGTGCTACGATGAGAGCAAGCGCTTTGCCGAGGCGCTTACTATGGCATACCATAGAGTGCATAAAATAGATACAAAGATAGCCAGGATTTTCAATACCCACGGCCCGCGGATGAGGATGAATGACGGCAGGGTAGTCCCTAACTTTATCCAACAGGCATTGCATAATAAGCCTTTGACAGTTTATGGGAAAGGGACTCAGACCAGGAGTTTCTGTTATATTGACGACCTGATTGAAGGCATATTCAGGCTTATGCGGGCCGATACAAACGACCCTATAAATTTAGGGAATCCCGATGAATTTACAATTTTACAATTAGCCAAATTAGTCATTAAATTAACCGGCGCAAAGAGTAGAATCGTATTTAAGCCCCTGCCGCAAGACGACCCCCGCCAGCGTAAGCCGGATATTAAAAGGGCAAAAAAGATACTTAAGTGGCTGCCTAAAGTAAAATTGGAAGAGGGCCTGCGTAAGACCATAGAATGGTTTAGGGCATAAGAAAGCGCTTTCCTTGACAAACCCCCTGTTTATATGTTATACTTTGAAGAATTTAATCAAGAAGACATAGGAGAGGCTTATGTTACTGGAGATGATTAAACAGTTTAACTGGCTGGATATTTTGATCATAATTATTTTATTTAGAATAGGTTACATCGCTACCAAAATAGGCATCCCCGTTGAATTTTTTAAGTTCTTAGCCACCATTGTCGCTCTTTACCTTAGCCTGCATTATTATACAAATTTGTCGGACTGGTTAGTGCAACGCGTGCCCAACTTCCTTTCTTTCCTATTTTTAGCAATAGTCGGTTATCTTATCCTTGTGCCGCCGCGCATGGTTTTTAGCCGCTTTATAAAAATGGAAGCCACGCCTAACCTGAATAAATGGGGAGGGCTGGTTTTAGGTATAGCCAGGGGCTTTTTGCTCGTAAGCCTGGTAACATTTACGCTGGTAATTTCAGGAAGCGGCTATCTTAAAAAGAGCGTTACTAATTCCTATCTAGCGAGGCGCGTATTTAACGTTGCCCCCAAGACATACGCCTGGCTATGGAAGGCCATTGTCTCAAAGTTTATGAGCGGTGAAAAATTAAATGAGGCTATCCCGTCTTTATAATCTGGTTGTAAAATTCGCAAGAGACCGCGACCCCAGGCCGAAAGCGCGCATCGCTTCTTACGCAGACACAGCCATACTCTACGGCAATCCAGATGCCCAGATAAGAAAAATCTTAGTAGGCATAGACATAGAAGCGGCAGAGCTTTTACTGGCAGACAGGATCCGCAAAGAGCAGGGCCTGGACCTGGTTATTTCGCACCACCCGGAAGGCAAAGCCTACGCCAGCCTCTACGAGGTAATGCAGTTGCAGGTAGATGTATTAAAAGGAGCAGGCATATCCGAAGAAGTTGCCCAGCAGCTTTTGGAAGAAAGGAAACAGGAGGTAGAAAGAAAAATCCTGTCGCAGAATCATACGCGGCCGGTAGACGCAGCCCGGCTGTTAGATTTGCCGTTTATGTGTATGCATACGCCTGCGGATAATCACGCCTTCTGGTTTGTGCAGAGATTAATGAAAAGAGAAAAGCCAAAAACAGTGCAGGATATCGTGGGTATCCTGATGGATATCCCTGAGTATAAATTGGCTGCAAAGAACAATGCCGGTCCGCGCATTATTTTAGGCAGCCCCAGGAGGCCGGTGGGCAAGATTTTCTTAGAGATGACCGGCGGGACTGAGGGGCCCCGCGATGTGTTTGATAAACTTTATAAGTCCGGAGTCAGGACATTTATCTCTATGCATTTAAGCGAGGAACATTTCAAGAAGGTTAAAGACGCCAACCTCAATGTGGTTATTGCCGGCCACATCTCTTCCGATACATTGGGCCTCAATCTTCTTTTGGACAGGCTCGAAAAAGAAGAAGTATTCCAGGTGCTCGGTTGTTCAGGGTTTAACAGGATTAGAAGAAACTAAAAAGAAAAAAATGGCAGGCCGGATTCCGGAGAATATATTAGAGGATATCTTAAGCCGGGTTGATATTGTAGAGGTTATCTCAGGCTTCATACCCCTTAAGCGCGCGGGAAGAAATTTTAAGGCAATCTGCCCTTTCCATCATGAGAAGACAGCCTCTTTTATGGTTTCCCCTGACCGCCAGATTTATCATTGTTTCGGCTGTAATGAATCCGGGAACGCCTTTAGGTTCCTTATGCGTTATGAGCGCCTGGAATTCTTAGAGGCAGTCCAGACTCTGGCGAAAAAAGCAGGGGTGGTTTTGCCCGAAGTTCATAGGCAGGATTCTAAAACCGCCGGCCTTATTACGCAACTTTATAAAATAAATGAGCTAACCGCTTCTTTCTACGAAAACAGCTTGAATTCTGCGAATGGGCAGGGAGCAAAGAATTATTTATTAAAACGGGGCCTTACCCCCGAATCAATCAAGGCGTTTAAATTAGGGTTGGCCCTGGATAAATGGGATGCCTTAATCGGCCATTTAAGGCTGAAATCTATCAGCCTTCCCCTTCTGGAGAAAGCAGGCTTAATCCTTGCCAAGGAAGGGGGCGGTTATTACGACAGGTTCCGTAACCGGGTAATCTTTCCTATCTTTGATATAAAATCCAGGGCAGTTGGCTTCGGGGCGAGGGTGCTCGACGATACATTGCCTAAATATGTCAATTCGCCGGAGACCATCATTTATACCAAAGGTAAAAATCTTTACGGCCTCAATTTTGCCAAGGAGGGCATAAGAGAAAATGATTTTGCGGTGGTGGTGGAAGGATACCTGGATTTTATCATACCATATCAGGAGGGCTTAAAGAATATCGTTGCGTCGCTAGGCACGGCGTTAACCCTTGAGCAGGTGAGATTGCTAAAAAGATATACGCACAATGCAGTAATGGTTTATGATGCGGATGCTGCCGGCGAGCTGGCTACGTTAAGGAGCCTGGATATCTTTGTTGAGGAGGAAATGAATGTAAAGGTGGTATCCCTGGCAAAAGGTTTTGACCCTGATTTATTCGTGCGCAAGCACGGCATCGCAAGTTTTAAAGAGAAAATCAATGAGGCCTGCAACCTCTTTGACTATAAACTCGGGGTGCTAAAATCGCGTTACAATTCTAAAGAGATAGAAGGCAAGGCAAAGATTGCATTATTAATGCTTGAGACCCTGGCCAAATTCAGGAATGCGGTGCTTAAGTCGGAATATATTAAAAAACTGGCGCAGGAACTGGATATAAGCGAGGATGCGCTGTTACAGGAGATAAAAAAGATAAAAGAGGATAAGCCCTACGTAGATTTAAGAGAGGGGCCCCATAAGAAAGCATTGAATATAAATCCCACGGAAAAATTATTAATTAAGTTAATGCTAGAAGAGACCGAGCTTATCGAGCGCATAAGGGCGGCCTTAGAGCCGGCGGATTTTCAGGACGAGAGGCTCTCCAGGCTCGTCTCGATAATGTTTGATTTGGCTGCGCAGGGAAAAAATATAGAGCCGCGCCTTTTAATTAATCATCTGGGAGATGAGGATGCCGCGCAGATAGTCTGCGAGTCGGCCTTTATGCCGGAGGATTTATCCAGCCAACACAGAGAAAAAATAATAGATGATTGTATCCATCGCCTGAAAAGCAGGAAATTGCGGCTGAAACGGCAGCATCTGCACGACCAGATTAGACAAGCGCAGAGCGCAGGCGACGAAGAGAGGCTAAACAGGCTTATGGAGGAATTTCATTATTTAATTAAGAAGGGCTAAAGAACAGCAAGAAAGGAAGGCTCAGGGTGAAGAAAAAAGAATACGCTAATAAGGATATGCAAAAGATTATTGCTTTAGGCAGGCAAAAAGGATTTCTAACCTATGATGAAGTAAACGACCTCCTGCCTCACGACGTATCCTCTTCGGAGGATATTGACCGGTTGTTTGAGCTGTTGGGAAACGAAGATATACAGCTTGTCGAGACCGAAGAAGAGAAGGCTGCGGAAAAGCCTCAGGGCCAGCCGAAAGAAGATATTTTAAGCGAACAACTTAAGGCAGAAGAACGCTTCCTGCCCCTGGATGACCCGGTCAAGATGTATCTTAAGCAGATGGGCTGCATATCGTTGCTTTCGCGGGAAAACGAGATAGAATTAGCCAAGAAGATAGAAGATGCAGAGGAAAAATTTAAACGGGCAGCGCTGGCTACAAAATTTGTACGCAACGCCATACTATCCGTAGCCGAGGATATTTTAGAAGAGAGGCTAAATTTAGAAGAGGTTATAAAAGAAGACATTAAAGCCAAGAAATCAAATGTCCTTAACAGGCTCAAAAGGATTATTAAGCGGTTAAAGTATGTGCGTAGCCCGCAAGACAAAATCAACCTTTTCCTGCACTTTAATTTTGTTACCTCGGTAATCGAGATAGCTGTGCGCAGGCTCAATAGCCTGATAAGAGAATTGGATTATATGGACCGTAAGAATAGACGCAATCTAACGCGCAGGCGCCAGATACTGAAACAGCTGGGAGAGCCCTACCTTAAGATAAAAGAACAGATGAAATTGATTAAATCCACGCATCTGAAATTTAACCGGACTAAAAAGAAGCTTGTGGAGGCAAACCTCAGGCTTGTGGTCAGTATCGCCAAGAAATATACCAACAGGGGACTGTCTTTCCTGGATTTAATCCAGGAGGGTAATATCGGCCTGATGCGCGCCGTGGAAAAATTTGAATATAAAAGAGGGTATAAATTTTCTACCTATGCCACCTGGTGGATAAGGCAGGCGATAACGCGCTCCATCGCCGACCAGGCGCGCACCATAAGGATTCCCGTGCATATGACCGAGACGATAAATAAGATAATAAGATTCTCGCGCATCTTTGTTCAGGAACACGGGAGGGAACCGGTGCCCGAGGAGATATCACAGAAGATGAGGCTGCCGCAGGATAAGGTGAAGACAATATTGAAGATTGCGCAGGAGCCGATATCTTTACAGATGCCTATCGGAGACGAAGGGGATACTCATTTCGGAGACTTTATACAGGATAAAAAGGCAGTCTCTCCGGCCAATGAGACCGTGCGTTCTATGTTAAAAGAAGAGATGAATTCCGCCTTAAGCACGCTTACAGACAGGGAAAAGAAGATACTGGTCTTACGCTTTGGTATAACCGACGGTGTCCCTCGTACCTTAGAGGAAGTAGGTAATATTTTCAAAGTTACGCGCGAAAGGGTGCGCCAGATTGAGGCAAAGGCATTAAAGAAACTCAGGCACCCCACGCGCTCAAGAAGGCTGCGTACTTTTCTGGATATGACGCTTGCGCACCAGAGGGAATATTAATGCCGGATAATAATATGCAGGAAGGTTATTCTGGAGAGCTTGCCAGGGTCTGCGAAGATTTGCAGAATGAGATTAATAAACGTAAGAAGGCCGAAGAAGCCCTGTTGCAGCAGGAGCGTTTTTTCTCCAGCGTCTTTTCCAGCATACAGGACGGTATCAGCATCCTGGATAAAGAAATGAATATCGTACGCGTCAATCCTACAATGGAAAAATGGTATGCGCATGCCATGCCGCTTATCGGCAAGAAGTGCTATGAGGCCTATCATTGCCGCAACAGTCATTGCGAAGTCTGTCCTACCATTCGCAGCCTTAAGGCAGGCGAAGTAGCCTATGAGATTGTTCCTAAGACAGGCCCGGGAGGCAAGATTACCGGGTGGCTGGACTTATACAGTTTCCCCATGCTGGATAAGGACACGGGAGAGATAAAAGGGGTTATTGAATATGTCCGCGATATCACCAGGCGCAAAAAAGCCGAAGAGGAACGGGAGAAGCTAAACAAAGAACTTCTGCAATCCAATAGGAAATTAAAGCAGTTATCCCTCAGAGACTCCCATACTGGCCTTTACAACCACCGTTACCTGCAGGAGGTTATTGAAGCTGAATTCCAGCGCGCCAGAAGATACGCCCATACGCTCACGGTTATAATGATGGATATAGATTATTTTAAATCTATAAATGACGTTTACGGCCATCAGTTCGGCGATTTGGTTTTAAAGCAATTTGCTAAACAGTTGAGGAAAATGCTGCGCAGGTACGATATTATTATCCGTTCCGGCGGAGAGGAATTTATTGTAATATCCCCCGGCACTAACAGAACCCAGGCCGTAGAGCTGGCCCAGAGGCTGTTGGATGCGCTTAATATATCTAATTTCGGGGATAAAGAACACAGCGTTAAACTAAAATTAAGCTTTGCAGTTGCATCTTACCCTGAAGACCACGCAATTAAAGGAGCAGACCTGATTAACCTTGCCGACGAAATCCTGAATAAGGCTAAAGAATCCGGAGGCAACAGGGTTTATTCCTCAATGGATATAAAAAAGCAAAAGCCCGCTGTCGCGCCAAAGAAAGAGACCGTTGATATACACCTGTTGAGGGTTAAGATCGATAAACTTACCAAAAGAGCAAACCAGAGCCTGATCGAAGCAATCTTTGCCTTTGCAAAAACGATTGAATTAAAGGACCATTATACGGGAGAACACGTGGAGATGACCGTTAAATACGCGAAAGGCATTGCCAGGAGATTGGCTTTATCTCCGTTACAGGTAGAGCAGATCGGGCAGGCGGCAATGCTGCACGATTTGGGAAAAATCGGGATAAGCGAGAATATTTTACTTAAGAAATTAAAGCTTACCAAGAAAGAATTTGAAGAGATTAAAAAACACCCCCAGATCGGCGCAGATATTATAAGGCCGGTCCAGTTCCTGCATAACCTGGTCCCTTTTATTTTCTATCATCACGAAAGATGGGACGGGAGAGGTTATCCCACCGGCATAAGGGGGGAGGATATACCTGTCGGCGCAAGGATTATTGCCATTGCAGATGTGTACCAGGCTTTAACCAGCGACCGGCCTTACCGTAAGGCCTACTCTCGGAAAGATGCCATAAAAATAATTAAAGATTCTTCCGGCACGCAATTTGACCCCCGGATCGTTGATGTATTCTTAAGGGTCCTCCAAGAAGAAAAATAACCCCGCATAATTAATGAAAAAGGGAGTGATTTTATGGTTAGTAGCGGCGCTATGCTTTCCAAGCGGTCTTCTTGCCCAGGAGAACGTCAGTATAGAAGACAGGATAATCGGCGCAACCTTTAAAACCTTAGCCAAGGCATTTGTAGCGGTGACGGATATCAACAAGTTAAAAAAAGATAATATTGACAGGTTAAAAAAGATGGATGAAGACAAATTCAAGAGACAATACGCTAAGGCCTATAAGGTTATAAAAGACCTGCCTCCTGAATTTAAGGTTGCTTATGGGATTACCGAGCATATGGCTAAGGAGCAGGCAATTAAAGATATAGAATCCCTTGATAAGAAAAAGATATACGAAACCATAGATTCCATCCCGGATACAATTATTGCCAGGCAATTTAAACAATACCTTAGCGAAAAGAAACAGGAGATGCAGAAGAGCAATCTGGTTGAGCAGATTAATAGCTTTTGGAACAAAATAATAGGCAAAGTCAACGCTCCTGCCGCCCATTAGACCCCCTCTATCTTTTAGGCTTAATCCTTAATTTTATCTTGCCAAATATCCTTTAAAATAGTATTATATAGTATTAAGTTATGGGCCCATAGCTCAGTGGTTAGAGCAGTTGACTCATAATCAATTGGTCCGGGGTTCGAATCCCTGTGGGCCCAGGTATTGGGCGCATGGCTCAGTTGGTTAGAGCGCCACACTCACATTGTGGAGGTCATAGGTCCGAATCCTATTGCGCCCACCATCCCTCGCAGCCAGAAGTTAAGTCGTAGCTGTTCGGGATAGAAAAGGCAAAGTAAATTGTCTACGATTGACCTGAAGTCGCAAATAAACAGTTTATCTAAGTTGCAAACTATAGACAGCGAGATTTACGGCCTTCGGGCTGAGAAAGAATCCAAGCCTCTGGAAATTAAGGCATTAGAAACCTCTTTTGAGGAGAAAAAACAGCACCTGGCTGCGCTTGAAAAAAAATTAATAGATTTACAAAAGCAGAGGAAAGATAAAGAGTTAGAGCTGGCCTCTAAAGAGGAAGGCGTAAAAAAGTTACAAACCCAGCTCTATTCCCTTAAAACCAACAAGGAATACCAGGCGATGTTGCAGCAAATAGACGACAGTAAAGCAGATGCCTCGGTAATAGAGGATAAAATCTTAGAATTATTTGACCAGTCAGATTCAGTAAAGACCGAGACAGAGCAGGAAAAACAAAGGCTTAAAGAAGAAGAAAAATCATTTCTCGACCGGAAAAAGAAGATCGAAGACAGGATAAAGGAGATAGACGAGCGCCTGGCGCAACTGGAAGCGCAAAGAACGCAGCTTACGCCGGACATAGAGCCCAAGATCCTGGCGCAGTACGAAAGGATATTGCTTAACCGCGACGGATTGGCGATAGTCAGCGTAAAGGATAATACCTGCAAGGGGTGCAATATGTTTGTGCCGCCGCAGGTAATAAATCTTATAAAGATGTATGAGCGCATAGTCACCTGCGAAGTCTGCAACAGGATACTCTATATTGAAGGATGAAAGAATTAGAGATTTATATTGACGGTGCATCAAGAGGCAATCCCGGGCCAAGCGGCATAGGCGTGGTTGTCTGCCGCGATGGCCAGACCATTAAAAATATATCCGCTTATATCGGCAATACTACAAACAATATCGCAGAATATAATGCCTTGATATATGGCCTGCAGGAGGCGCTTAAGCTTAAGGCAGAAATTTTAAAGATAAATACCGATAGCCAACTCTTGCACAGGCAGATAAATAGGACTTATAAGGTAAGGAATCCTAATATATTAGGGCTCTATAATCAGGTTTTGCACCTTATGGAGGCTTTTAAACGGGTTTACATAACGAATATTCCCCGCCAAGATAACAAGGGCGCGGATAAATTAGCAACCCAGGCGATAAAGAAACAATTAAAAGGTCTTTGATAACAGGGCAGGTAGAAGGTGGTCACCCCCGCCGCTTTGCTTCGCAAAGCGAAGCAGCGGGGGAGGAAAGTCCGGGCTCCGGAGGATAGCGTAATGGGTAATGCCCATCCCTCGATGATGAGTCGGGGCGGATTAGAGCCACAGAGACGAGCCCAGCCCTTGCGTGCAAGGGCTGGGGTGAAACGGGGCAATCTCTACGCGGAGCAAGGTGGAATAGGAGACGAGCGCTTATCCGGCGCGCCAAAAGTCTCGGGTAAACTGCTTGAGCCCCGGCGGTAACGCCGGGGTCGAGAGAAATGACCGCTAAGGATGCGCAGAAAAAGTCGCATTGACACATAACCCGGCTTATTCTGCCTGCCTGTTTTAAAAGGAGGGTAACTAATGTCCGGTCATTCTAAATGGAAGACGAATAAAGCTAAAAAGACAGCCGCCGATGCTAAAAAAGGAGCGGCTTATACCAAAATTATCAAGGAAATCACCGTTGCTGCGCGCGAAGGCGGCGGGAATCCCGATACCAATCCGAAATTACGCACCGCTATCTCCCGGGCGAGGGACTTAAATATGCCTTCGGATAACGTGAAGATGGCGATAAAGCGCGGGACAGGTGAATTACCGGGAGTAGTGTATGAGACGGTTGTATATGAAGCCTATGGGCCAAGCGGCGTGGCAATTTTGATTGAAGCCCTGACAGATAATAAGAACCGTACCACAGCGGAACTACGCAATATCATGTCCAAAAAGGGCGGGAATATGGCAGGCGCCGGTTCTGTGAGCTGGATGTTTACAAAGAAAGGTTATTTTCTCATTGAAAAAAGCCAGGCAAAGGAAGAAGAATTAATGACCATTGCCTTGGATGCAGGTGCCGAAGACTTTAAGTCAGATGAGAAAAATTATGAGATTATCACCTCTGCGCAGGATTTTGAAAAGTTAAAACAGATTATCCAGGGAAAAGGGATAAAATGGCAGGATGCCGAGATTACGATGATACCGTCTTCAACGATTAAAGTAACCGGCAATGACGCAAAGCAGGTTTTAGCGTTGACTGATGCCTTAGAAGAGCACGAGGATGTCCAGCAGGTTTATGCTAATTTCGATATACCTGATGAAATTTTAGAACAAGTGGCTTCCGCATAAAGGATGGTAATTTTAGGTATTGACCCTGCTTTAACGGTTACAGGATACGGCGTCATCCATGCGAAAAACAATGGACTGTCTTTACTGGAGGCAGGGATAGTAACCACTTCGTCCAAAGAAATATTGCCAAAGCGCTTGAGCAAAATATACCGCGCAGTGATAAAATTGATATCCGATACCCAACCTGATGTGCTGGTGCTGGAAAAACTATACGCGCATTATCGCCACCCTACGACCGCGTATCTCCTGGGTCAGGCGCGCGGGGTAATCTGCCTTGCCTGCGCAGCTAAAAATATTCCCTTGGTTGAATATGCGGCCACGCGGGTAAAAAAGGCGATTGTGGGACGGGGCCTGGCTTCTAAGAATCAGGTGCAGAGAATGGTGGCGAATACACTGCACCTGGCTAGTTTACCCAAATATACGGATGTGACTGACGCCTTGGCATTGGCAATTGCCCACAGCCATATTGCGAGGTCTAAATTATGATTTCCAGGATTTGCGGGAAGGTGATTGAGAAGGGCGCGAATTATTTAGTCCTTGATACCGGAGGAATCTGTTACCAGGTCTTTATCCCGCAAACGGTTATGCAGCGCTTAGGGGAAAATATAAACGGCGACGGGACGCTGACGCTAAAAACCTTTCATTATTTTCAGGTTGAGCCGTCAAAGACTACTCCCGTATTAATCGGCTTTTTGAACGACGTTGAGAAAGATTTCTTTGAAATTTTTATTACGGTCTCAGGCATAGGTCCGAGGGCAGCGTTAAGGGCATTAAATAAACCCATATCCCAGATTGCGCAGGCGATAGATGAGGGAGACCTGAATTTCTTAAAGTCCCTCCCGGGAATAGGCGAGCAGAGGGCAAAAGAGATTGTCGCCAAGCTGCAGAATAAGGTGGGTAAGTTTGGCCTGATACGGGACGATAAAATAAAAGAAAAGACAGACCAAGCCAGCGATATCGCCCAGGAGGTCCTGGCAGTGCTTATGCAGTTGGGATATAAGAAAGCAGAAGCTTCCAGCATGATAAAAGCAGCCTTGGAAATATCGCCTAATATACAGACCGCCGAAGAATTGCTGAACGTGGTTTACAAACAAAGAAAATCAAGGTAGGTATGCCGGAAGATAATGTAAAATCAGTTATAGAGGCCCTGCTTTTTGCCAGCGACAAGCCTTTGACCATTGAGCAGGCAAGGAATGTCCTGGGTAATTTAGAGGCAAGCGAAATTCGCGGCGTATTGGAACAATTAAAGGCTGAATACGAAGAGTCTAATCGCGGCATACGCATTACAGAGATCGCAGGGGGTTTTCAAATGACCACCGCTCCGGCATTCGCCGTTTTTTTAAAGAAATTATTTAAACAGCGCCATGTTGACAGGCTCTCAAAACCGGGGCTGGAGACACTGGCTATCGTTGCCTATAAGCAGCCGGTAACTAAATTAGAGATAGAGTTGTTGCGCAATGTAAATGTGGATGGAGTCTTAAGCAACCTTTTAGATAAAAACCTGGTGCGTATTTCCGGAAGAAAAAAGGCTCCGGGAAGGCCTTATGTATTCGGCACGACTAAGCAATTCCTGGAATATTTCGGCTTGAAATCATTAGAGGAATTGCCCAGGATGGAAGATTTTTCTTCCTTAGTAGAGAAAACGGAGGAAACAGATGACGCTAAAAGAGCTGCGTAAAAAAATAGATAATATTGATAAGAAAATTATCGGGTTATTGAATATGCGCGCCAGGGTTACCATGAGGATAGCCAGGATAAAACAGAAAAGCGGGACAAGTGTTTATTCCCCTGACCGCGAAAGGGAAGTTTTGGGTAAAATATCTTCGGCAAACCGCGGGCCTTTAAGCCGCGGGGCGCTTGAGGCAATATACCGCGAGATTATGTCCGGCAGCCTTTCTCTGGCAAAATCGCTTAAGATTGCCTATCTTGGGCCTGAGGCAACTTTTACCCATTTAGCCGCCTTAAAGAGGTTCGGCTCGCAGGTTGAATATATTGCCTGCGACAGCATCAGCGACGTATTCCTGGAGGTAGAAAGGGACGCTACGGATTATGGAGTAGTGCCGATAGAGAATTCTGTTGAAGGAGCGGTCAGCCACACCTTGGATATGTTCGTGGATTCGGATTTGAAGATTTGCGCGCAAATAATCCTGGACGTATCGCACAACTTATTGGCGAATTGCGCCAAGGAGAAGATTAAACGCGTATATTCAAACCCACAGGTCTTTGGCCAATGCAGGCTCTGGCTTCAGGAGAATTTACCCGGAACTGAGATGATTGAGGTCTCAAGCACCACGCGTGCGGCGCAGATAGCTGCCAAAGAGAAATACAGCGCCTCTATCGCCTCATTGTTAGCGGCAAAGGTTTATAAGTTAAAGGTCATTGCTTCCGATATCGAGGATTCGCCGCACAATATTACCAGGTTCCTTGTCGTCGGTAAAACCCTCGTAGCTCAAACCGGACAAGATAAAACATCGATTCTGTTTTCCATTAAAGACAGGATAGGCGCTTTGCATGACATGCTTATGCCTTTCAGGAAATACCGGATTAACCTTACCAAAATTGAATCAAGGCCATCGAAGAAAAAGGCCTGGGACTATTATTTTTTTGTGGACTTGGAAGGGCATCAGCAAAACACCCGGGTTAAAAAAGCGCTTTTAGAATTAGAGAATAAGTGCACATTCCTGAAAGTATTGGGTTCTTATCCCATAGGGGAGTAATGAAAGAATTAGCGAGAAAAAATATCTTGGATGTATCTCCTTACATCGCTGGCAAGCCCATAGAAGAAACCAAAAGGCAATTAGGCCTTAAGACGGTTTATAAGCTTGCCTCTAACGAGAACCCCCTGGGGCCAAGCCCCAAGGCGCTGGAGGCGATTAAAAAGAGCCTCTCCGGGATTAACCGTTATCCTGACAGCCAGGGTTTTTACTTAAAAAGAAAACTCGCCAGGCATTTAAATGTCGAGCCGCCCAACCTTGTCTTGGGGAATGGCTCGGATGACCTCATCGAGATTATCATAAAAACCTTTGTGGAAGATGACGAGTCTATTATAACCGCTGATGATACCTTTCTGGAATATAAGATTGTATCAGGGATTCTCGGCCGCAGGGTTGTTACTGTCCCCTTGAGGTATTTTAAATACGACTTAGAGTCAATCAAAAAAAGGATTGATAAGAAAACCAAACTGGTTTTCATCTCAAATCCTAATAACCCCACCGGCACATATGTTACAAAATACGAGGTTGAGGATTTTATGAATGGCTTGCCGGAGGACGTGATCTTGGTTTTTGACGAGGCGTACGATACCTTTATTGATGTGGATGATTTCCCGAACAGTTTAAAATACGTCAATAATGAAAACGTTATAATCCTGAAGACATTTTCCAAGGCATACGGTTTAGCCGGATTAAGGATAGGTTATGCCATAGCCCCGCCGCGGCTAGCTTCTTATATGGAGAGGGCCAGGCTTCCCTTTAACGTTAATGTACTGGCGCAAGCGGCAGCCAGCGCAGCCCTGGACGATAAAAAGTTTTTATTAAAGACAAGAAAACTGATTTTAGCAGGCAAGGATTACCTCTACCCGCAGCTCGCAAGGTTAGGCATAGCCTATGTGCCCAGCGTCGCTAATTTTATCCTGATTGATTGCACCAGGGACGGCTTTGACGTATTCCGGGAGATGCTTAAGTATGGGGTAATTGTGCGCGATATGAAACAATACGGGCTTAAAAACTTTATCCGGGTAACTATCGGGACAAAAAAAGAAAACGAGAGATTTATCAAGGTGTTGAAGAAAGTATTGTAGGGAGGTTGTTATGATTATCGTATTAAGGCCGGACGCAACAGAGGAGCAGGTAAATCACATTATTGATAAGGTTAAGAAATTAGGGCTTACCCCGCATGTGTCTAAAGGGACAGAGCGCACTATAATCGGGGTTATCGGCCCTGAAGACGTGCTGCGGGTTACTCCTTTAGAGGTTTTTCCCGGCGTGGAAAAAGTTATGCCGGTATTGGCCCCTTACAAACTTGTTTCGCGCGAGTTCAGGCAGGAGGATTCGGTTATTGATTTAGGCAAAGGCGTAAAAATCGGCGGGAAGAAAATAGTGGTGATGGCAGGCCCCTGCGCAATCGAGAATTTGGAGACTCTACACGAAATCGCATCTGAAGTAAAGCGCGCTGGCGTAGCAGTTCTACGCGGAGGCGCATTCAAGCCGCGCACCTCCCCCTATAGTTTCCAGGGCTTAGGTGAGGAGGGGTTAAAATATTTAAAAAAGGTAAGTAATGAGTTGGGGTTAGTTACCATTAGCGAAGTAATGGACCCCCGCGACGTTGAATTAGTTGCTGGTTACGCTGATATACTGCAGATCGGAGCCCGGAATATGCAGAATTTTAACCTGTTGAAAGAAGTGGGGCTTACCAAGAAACCGGTTGTATTAAAACGGGGTATGTCTTCTACTGTCAAGGAATTGCTTATGTCAGCGGAGTATATATTATCCGGAGGCAACTTCAATGTTATACTCTGCGAGCGCGGAATAAGGACATTTGAAGATTCAACGCGCACGACCCTGGACATAAGCGCAGTGCCGGTAGTTAAACAGCTTTCGCACCTGCCTGTAATCGTTGATCCGTCCCATGCCGCAGGCAAATGGGGTTTGGTGCCTGCGCTTTCCAAGGCAGCTGTAGCCAGCGGCGCCGACGGTCTGATTATCGAGGTGCATAGCCATCCTGAGGATGCCCTTTCCGACGGAGCCCAATCGCTTCTGCCGTCTAATTTCTCTAATCTGATGCAGGAATTAAAAACATTGGCCAGGTCAATAGGAAGAGAGATCTGATGCGCTTATTTAATAAAGTGGCAATTATAGGCACGGGTTTAATCGGCGGCTCCATAGCCTTGGCCATAAAAAAGAAACGGCTCGCCAATGAGGTAATCGGAGTCAGCCGCCATAAAAAGAGTTTGTTATTGGCCAAAAGAAAGGGCGCTATAGACAGGGGTTCTCAAGCGCTTAACATTATTAAGGACGCTGACCTTTTAATATTGGCAACGCCTGTAAATACAATAATAAGGTTAGCGCCCAGGATTTCTAAGTTTATCGGTAAAGATTGCCTAGTTAGTGACGTGGGCAGCACAAAAGAGGAGGTAGTCTTTCGCCTGGAAAAGCTCTTTACTAATTACATAGGCAGCCACCCTTTAGCCGGCTCGGAAAAAAGAGGGATTCTGAACGCGCATCCGGATTTATTCAGGGATTCCTTATGCATATTAACGCCTACAAGAAATACAAATAATAAGGCATTAAATAAGTTGAATTTACTCTGGAATCGGATGGGCGCAAAGACAGTAAGATTATCCCCTCAGGCCCACGATAAGATTCTATCTTTTGTCAGCCACCTCCCGCACATCGCGGCATTTTGCCTGATGGCCGTTATACCCGGCGCATATTTAAAATTTGCCTCAACCGGCTTAAAAGACACTACCCGCATTGCCGCTTCGGAAGCAGAGCTTTGGACCGATATACTCTTAAGCAACCGGGAAAATATTATCAAGAGCCTGGAATTATTGCAGGCTAATATGTCCCGGCTAAAATCAGCGCTCCAAAAAGAAGATAAGCAGTTGTTGGTTAAAATTCTAAAAAAAGCGAAAGAGAAAAGGAATAAATTGGACTTAGTAACTAGTAAGCTCGTAACTAGTAACTCGTAATTAAAAACTTAAAAATAATTTCATTTTTGAAAAAGTTTTATATAATTAGACTTATACCATAATAAAAATTACTAGTTACGAGTTACTAATTTACTAGTTACGGACAGTCGCATGATTATCGCAATTGATGGCCCTGCTGGCGCAGGTAAGAGCACTGTTGCCAAAATATTAGCCCAGAGACTGAGCTTTCTTTATATTGATACCGGCGCAATGTACCGGGCGCTCACCTTGAAGGTTCTGCAGGAGAAAATAGACATAAAAGACACAGCAAAAATTATCGAGGCTGCCTTCAGGAGCAGCGTTGATTTAATCAACAATCCCGACGGCTCTTTAAAAGTATTGCTGGATGGCAGGGATGTAAGCCAAGAGATACGGGAGCCGCTCATCACCAGGTTTGTTTCCGATATTGCCAGGATAAAGGGCGTTAGGGAGGTTATGTTGAAGTTACAAAGAAGATTTGCGAAGTTGGGAAATTGTGTTTTAGACGGCCGCGATATCGGGACAGTTGTTTTCCCCAATGCGGATAAGAAATTTTATATAGACGCTGATTTCAAGGAAAGGGTCAGGCGCCGTCACAAAGAGTTAAATGATTTAGGCCAGGATGTAACTACAAAGGATGTGGAAGCCGATTTAGCCAACCGCGATAAAATTGATTCTACGCGGGACGTGGCGCCCCTTAAAAAAGCGGATGACGCTGTTTATATAGATACTACTAAGTTAAGCATAGAAGAGGTTGTAGAACGGTTGCTCAAAGAGATTAAAGAAGATAAATGATAAAATAGCTGTATCAAGTGTCAAGTATCATGTGTCATGAAAAACCTTGATACTTGATACCTGACACCCTGACACTTAAATAAATGGATAAATCACTCATCCGTAATTTTTCAATCATCGCCCATATTGACCATGGTAAATCTACGCTGGCAGATAGGATACTGGAATTAACCGGCGCAGTAGATAAGAGGCATAAGGGTGAGCAGCTCCTGGACGATATGGACCTGGAAAAGGAGCGGGGCATTACCATTAAGGCATCAATGGTGAGGTTAACGTATCATTCCCGCCGGGGCCAGGATTATATACTGAATCTTATTGATACTCCCGGACACGTGGATTTTACCTATGAGGTTTCCAAATCCCTGGCTGCCTGCGAGGCTGCGGTTTTGGTGATAGATGCTGGTCAGGGTATCGAAGCCCAGACCGTGGCTAATTATTATCTTGCCAGGGAGAACAAACTGAAGGTTATACCGGTGATAAATAAAATAGACCTTACCAGTATTGACATACCGCGCGTAAAAAAACAGATTACCGATGTCCTGGGTTTTAACGAAGAAGACATACTCCTGGCTTCTGCCAAAGAAGGCATCGGCATAGAGGAGATTTTAGAAAAGATTATTGAGGTTGTGCCTGAGCCGGCAGGCGAAATCCAGCATCCTTTAAAGGCGCTGGTGTTTGACTGCCGCTTTGACCCTTTTAAAGGCGTGGTGGTTTTCGTCAGGGTGGTGGATGGCAAGATTGATATGCATACCCAGATTAAGATGATGCACTCAGGCAGAATTTATAAGATAGAAGAGTTAGGCGTGTTAGAAAACCTCAAATATTCTAAAGTCAGCAGCATCTCTTGCGGAGAGGTAGGCTATTTTACCGCTAATATCCGGGACGCCCGGGAGATTGTCATCGGAGACACTATCACCGATAACAAGAACCCTTGCGATAAGGCACTGCCGGGTTACAAAACGCAGAAACCCCTTGTGTTTTGCGGCATATACCCGGTTAATGCAGGGGATTTTCCCCATTTGCGCGAGGCAATGGACAAGCTTAAATTATCGGATGCCTCTTTCGTATTTGAGCCGGAGAATTCCCAGTCTTTTGGTTTCGGGTTTAGATGCGGGTTCCTTGGCCTTTTGCATATGGAGATAGTCCAGGAGCGGCTGGAAAGGGAATACAATTTAAATTTGATATTGACTGTTCCCAATGTGGTATATAAAGTGAAAAAAAACGACAGCCAGCTCATTGAGGTAGACACTCCGGCCAAGTTCGTGGCGCAGGATGTCCAGGAGGCCTTTGAGCCTTACGTAAGCCTATTAATGATTATACCCGTGGATGCAATTGACCCGGTGTGCGAATTGACCAAGGCGCGCAGGGGGATCTTCCGTTCCAGCGATTACCTCGGCGAAGACAGGGTAAAGCTGGTATTTGATATACCGCTTTCAGAAATTATTGTAGATTTTTACGACCGGATAAAATCGCAAACCAAAGGATATGGCTCCCTGGACTATGAATTCAAGGACTATCTTCCTACGAAACTTGTTAGGCTGGATATAATGTTAAATGGCTCGCCCTGCGACGCATTTTCTTCCCTGATGCATAAAGATAAGGCCATGCATAAAGCGCATGCTTTGGTAGATAAGTTAAAAGAACTTATCCCGCGCCAGGTTTTTGAAGTAGTAATTCAGGCTGCCGTAGGCAACCAGATCCTCGCCTCCGCGAAAGTCCGGCCCCTGGCAAAACACGTTACCAGCAAATGTTATGGCGGGGATATTACCCGTAAACGCAAACTCTGGGAAAAGCAAAAAGAAGGGAAAAAAAGGCTCAAAACATTCGGAAAAGTGGAGATTCCTCAGGAAGCATTCTTGGAGGTATTAAAGATATGAAGACAAGGACAAAGGCAGTAATCCGTGAGTGGGTAGAGTCGCTTTTTGTCGCCTTTATACTGGCAATGGTTATCCGCACATTTGTGGTGCAGGCATTCAAGATTCCCACGGGTTCTATGCGGCCCACGCTTTTGGAGGGAGACCTGATACTGGTGAATAAATTTATCTACGGAGCCAAGATACCCTTTACCGGTTTGCGGCTGCCTGCGCTAAGCCAGCCTAAGAGAGGAGATGTCATTGTCTTTATATATCCCGAGGACCGCAAGAAGGATTTCATAAAGAGGCTGGTTGGTCTTCCAGGAGAAACAGTGGAGATAAAAGAGGGTTACATATATATAAATGATAAACCTCTATTAGAGCCGCTTTTTAACCAGAGGTATTATTATAACCGGGGAGACCTTGCCAGGGAAGGGGAAAGGCTCGTTGTGCCTGCGGATAGTTTCTTTGTTTTAGGGGATAATTCCGCCTCTTCAAAGGACAGCCGTTATTGGGGATTTGTCCACCGGCAGGATATTTTAGGCAAGGCCTTGCTCATTTATTGGCCGCCCCAGCGCATCAGGATCATTAAGTAATTGTGTCATGTATCAGGTGTCAAGTATCATGGATAAGAATATCAAAGGATATAAAAAATTAGAAGTCTGGAAAAAGGCACACGAGTTAGTATTGTTAACCTACAGAAATACAAAAAGTTTTCCCAAGAATGAACTTTTTGGTCTGACATCACAAATAAGAAGGGCAGTTATTTCAATTACGTCTAATATTGTAGAGGGACAAGCAAGTAATAGTAAAAGAGATTTTCTTAATTTTCTAAATATTGCTAATAGGTCCTTAGTAGAAACAGAATATTTGCTTGAAACAGCATTAGATTTAGATTATTTAACAGATAGCGAATATAGACAATTAGAATTACTGCGTATTTCCGTAGGTAATTTACTTAACGGGTTAATGCGTTCTCTCAGAACTAAACTTGATACCTGACACTTGATACCTTGATACAAACATAGCTATTAAATAGCAATAAAAATGAATTTCGCAAACAAAATATCCACATTCAGGATTTTGATAGTGCCGTTCTTTATCGCCAGCCTCGTCTATTATTCTCCTGAAAAGGATTATCTGAGATTCGTGGCTTTGTTTATATTCATCCTGGCGGTTATTTCCGACGCTGTGGATGGGTATGTTGCCAGAAAATCCAAGCAGACGTCCAAGGCAGGCGTTGTCCTGGACCCCCTGGGGGACAAATTGCTCCTGATGAGCGCGTTTATCTCGCTGTCTATGATTAAAGAATTCCCTTTAAGGTTCCCCTTATGGGTAACCCTTGTAGTTATCAGCAGGGATACGATTATTCTCTTGGGGACAGTGGTAATTTTTATCGTTAAGCAGAATATAGATATCTATCCCTCAAAATGGGGGAAACTCGCCACTACTTTTCAGATGTTGTCAGTTATCGTCGTGCTTATGCAAGTTGAGTTCGCCTATATTTTCTGGTGGACAGCCTGTTTCTTTACGGTTGTCTCCGGCGTATACTACATAAAGAAAGGATTTAAGACATTATATGCCGTGGATAATTCTCGGAATACTCATTAGTTACTTTATCGGCTCCATACCCACTGCTTATATATTCGGCCGGGTATTAAAAGGCATAGATATACGTGATTTTGGTTCGGGTAATGTGGGAGCAACCAATGCCTTCCGTGTATTAGGCAAGGGCGCGGGGTTAGCAGTATTGGTTTTAGACATATTTAAAGGTTTTGTGGCGGTAACGCTTCTTGGCGATACTGTGGCCTTGCAGGCAACAATTATTCCGGAAGAGACACTGCGCCTCATCTTGGGGTTAAGTTGTATTTCCGGCCATAACTGGACTATATTTTTAAAATTTAGGGGCGGAAAAGGCATTGCTGCCACCTTCGGAGTATTGGGAGGTTTAGCCGTTAAAATAGCAGGCTTAAAATTAGTGCTGGGCTTAGTAATTTTAACCTGGGTTTTGGTCTTTGTTATCGTAAGAATCGTATCTGTGTCTTCGGTTTTAGCCGGAATTGCCCTACCTATATATATGGCTGTATTTAAACAACCCAGGATGTTAATATCCTTGAGTGCGTTGCTTGGTATTTTCATCATACTGCGCCACAAATCCAACCTGAAAAGATTCTTCCAGGGCAAAGAGCCCCGCCTATTTTAACGCAGATTAACGCAAATCTAACGCAGATTAGCGCTAGGCAATCCCGCGAATTAACCCCGCACCTTTGAAATATTAAAATTCTTTTAAATCTTATTTTTGTGTTCATATGAATAATACAAAGGTGCGGGGTTCAGTTTAGCCAGCAAACTTATGTTCGCGAACGCTCCATAAGTTTGGGCTTCACTGAAGAAACCGCTTTCTTAAAAGCCGTTTATCCCCTTGAAACCGGTTAATTTTAGATGTTATACTTAACCTGGAATTAAAAATAATCCCCGCCAGCCACAAGAGGCGAGGGATAGCCGGGTTGCCGATAGAAAGGGAGGCCTTAATAGTTTAAGACAGCCCGGCTTTTATAAAAGAGGCGGACATATGCGCGACTTACTCTTTAAAAACTTGACTTCAAGCGATAAAAAAAGAAGGATAATTGCCAGTTCCGAGATTGTTGACAAGCAGGGGATACGCAGCATTATCCAGCGCCACTTTGTTTGTATCGTAAAAGAGCTCGAGGATAACGATGCCGAGAGGCCTCTATCGCACCTGTATGTTATAAAAGAACGCAATACCAAAGAACAAAAAGAAAGGTTTTTCTGCAGGATTAAAGGAAGCATATACGCCGTAAGTAACGGCAGGCTATTCCTCATACTCTTTGCGCATTCATTGAAGATTAATCTTTTGGCCCTACCGCAAGAGGTATAAACCCTCCCCATTTCTACTTGACAAAGAATAGATAAGGTGATATAAAACAATACCATAATTTATAAAATTTTTTTACTTAATCTTATCCTGAAAGGGGGGCTTTATAAGATGAGAAGAAGGGGTTTTACGCTCGTAGAGGTCATGATTGTTGTGGCAATTATTGCTTTGTTGGCTGTATTTACAATACCGACCCTCCTGAAGTTGCGTATCCAGACGAATGAATCTGCGGTACAGAAAGCGCTAAGGACCATTGCAAAAGCCGAAGCCACTTATCGTATCGCTAATCCTTCGTACGGTACGCTCGCGCAGTTAGGCGCGCCGGCGACAAAAAACGGTTACCATTTTGCTACCACCGATATTACGCCAGAGACTTTTCATGCCTATGCTATTGCGCTAAAGCCTAATGTAACCGGCAGGCGTTCGTTTTGCATAACTGAAGACGGCGTAGTAAGGGATGACCCGGCCGGCAGCAGGCCCGTTAACCGCGCTGCATGCCTGGCTGCTCCTTTTGTTTCAACTTCGCCATAGTTAATGAAAAATAACAGAGCCAAGAGTTTTGTAACAATAATGATTATTATTGCTACTTTAGCGCTTCTTTTAAGATTCGCTATCGATAGAATAATAAAATTCAATATCAGCCAGAACGAATCCAATGCCCAGGTTACCTTAAAATTAATCTCCACCGCCTTAGAGAATTTTGCCAAGGATAACCACGGTATTTATCCGACTACCCCTTCCCTCTTAATCACATCCAAGCCAGCGTATCTAGATAAAGATTATATTACGCTTTCTCCCTCAAAAGGTTATAATTTCGGCTGTTCCAGGCTTGAGCCATCCGGTTACAGCTGCTATGCGAGTCCTGCAAGGTGCAGGTTAACAGGGGTAATGGTGTACACCGTCACAACAGGCAGCTTATTTGTATCAGAAGAGTGCGAGAAATAAAATTTACCTTCGCCAAAAAGGGCCAGATGAAATACATATCCCATTTGGACCTGATGAGGTTATTTATGCGGGCATTGCGCCGGGCGGATTTGCCCGTTAAATTGACAGAGGGTTTTAGCCCGCATCCGAAGTTGAGCATTAAGAGGGCGCTGAAATTAGGGGTTGAAAGCGATAATGAAGAGGCATCCGTGGTTTTAAAAGAGCCGGTAAGGGCCGCAGAATTTAAGGAGAGGCTGCAAAAAGAATTACCGGAGGGTATTGAAATAAGAGCCGCCAGCTATAACGACTATGCCTAAAGAGATCCTGATTAATATTGAGCCCCAGGAGAAACGCGTGGCTGTAGTTGCCAACGGACAGCTGGAAGAATTCTATATTGAGCGGCCGCAGGATAAGACTATAGTCGGCAATATCTATAAGGGAAAAATTGAAGCGGTCCTTCCGTCTATCGGGGCTGCGTTTGTGGATATAGGGTTACCCAAGAAGGGTTTTCTTTATCTCTCAGAGATAGAGTCTGCTTTTGAGTCACTGGATACACCCAAGCAGTTAACGCCCCGCGAAATAAAAAAAGGCCAGGAGGTCCTGGTGCAGGTGGTAAAGGAGGCCTTCGGCACAAAAGGGCCGCGGCTATCCACTCAAATAGGCCTAGCCGGAAGATACCTGGTTTTATTGCCTTCGGATAGCCAGATAGGGGTGTCTCGAAGGATAGAGGATGACGAAGAAAGAAAGCGCCTGAGGCTTACGCTCGGCGAACTTAAGTTACCCAGGGATGTGGGCTTTATTGTGCGCACTGCTGCCAGCGGAAAGTCAAAACAGGAATTAGCCAGGGACGCCCAATTTCTCCTTAAATTATGGAAAAGGCTGCAAAAGATAATAGAGCGTAAGTCCGCCCCGGCCCTTATTTATGAAGAGTATGATTTAACATTAAGGGCGATAAGGGATTCTTTTACCGATGATGTCTCTAAGTTAATCGTGGACTCAAAACCCGAATACTATCGCGTCATGCGTTTTATGAAGACGTTCCTGAACTATTTGACAAAGAAGGTAGAGTTATACCGGGGCAGCAATTTATTCGAAGACAAGGATATCGAGAGGCAGATTAACCGGATATTTGACAGCCACGTTTATTTAAAATCAAAGGCCTATATTATAATCGAGCCTACCGAAGGGCTTGTCGTCATTGATGTAAATAGCGGCGGCTTTAAAAAGAAGATGAGCCAGGAAGAGGCTCACTTTCTGGTTAATTGCGAGGCTGCGGTGGAGGTTGCCCGGCAGTTAATCTTACGCGACTTAGGGGGGATAATCGTCATAGATTTTATTGATATGGAAAAAGAGTCTCATCGCCGCGAAGTCCTCAATATTCTCAAGAAGGCATTAAGCAGGGACAAGGCAAAGTACGATATCCTGGGCATTTCCAAGTTCGGGCTGGTGGAGATGACCAGGGAGCGGGTACATAAGACCGTGCAGATGCTTTCTTATGAGCCCTGTCCGTATTGCCGCGGAAGAGGAAAGGTCAGGTCGCCCATTGCCACTGCGGTTTACGCGCTCAAGGAACTAAAGAAATTCCTGGAAGGCAAGTCATTAAAGCAGGCAAACCTTACCCTGGCGCCTGCGGTAGTTGAGGAAATCTTAAAGGATAAAGATAGCCTAAGAGCCATTGAGCATCGGTTTAAGGCAAAAATTAATCTCATCTCCAATCCTGCTTCCCACATAGAAGAGATAAAAATATCTTAATTTCCCTCCTTATTTAATCCTTGACCTTATTAGAAATTATGCTAATATAATAGTTTACGGTATTTCTCTTGATACGATTTAAGGAGGGTGACAAATGTATGCAATAATTGAGGTTGGAGCAAAACAGTATAGCGTTAAAAAAGACGATATTATTGATGTAGAGAAGCAGGCTGCTGCAGAAGGCAAGGAAATCAGCCTGAATAAGGTGCTTTTGGTCTCCAAGGAGAGGAAGATGGAAATAGGCCAGCCTTATTTAAAGGAAGCCAAGGTCAAGGCAGTAGTCTTAAAGCACCTAAGAGGCAAAAAGTCAGTTTCTTTTAAGTACCGGCGCAGGAAGAGCTCGCATTGGACCAAGGGGCATCGCCAGGAGCTGACGCAGCTTAAGATTAAAGATATTGACATAGGTTAATTATTAAAAGTGTTCATTGACCAGGCAAAAATATTTGTCAGGGGAGGCCATGGCGGCAAGGGTTGCCAGAGTTTTTACCGCGACAAATATACGCGGCGAGGAATACCCGACGGAGGAGACGGCGGCAAGGGCTCCGATATTATCATAAAAGCAGACAGGAATTTATACACCCTGCTGGATTTTAGATATAACAGGCATTTCTACGGTATAAACGGGGGGCACGGCTCAGGCAAGCATAAAAAGGGTAAGGACGCAGCTAATATCATCATACGGGTTCCCGTCGGTACGACTGTCAAGGATATAAAGACAGACTGCACATTGCGCGACTTAGATAAGGACAGGGAAGAGGTCACCGTAGCCTATGGGGGTAAAGGCGGCCTGGGTAACCGGCACCGTAAAGAGGCTAGTGACGGAGAGCCCGGAGAGGAAAAGGAGCTATTACTAGATTTAAAGCTGATTGCAGAGGTGGGTATCGTGGGTTTTCCCAATGCAGGCAAATCCACGCTGGTTTCAAATATTTCAAACGCCCATCCTAAAATAGCCGCCTATCCTTTTACCACAAAATCTCCTGTTTTGGGAGTAGTTGGTTGTTTAGATAGGGCTTTCATTGTAGCGGATATCCCCGGTCTTATTGAAGGTTCATCAAGAGGGCGCGGGCTAGGCGATAAATTCTTAAGGCACGTAGAACGCACAAAAATTATCATTCACCTTGTTGATATTTCTGGCTGCGAAGGGAGAAATCCTGTAGAAGATTATAGGATTGTAAATAAAGAATTAAGAAATTACAGCGAAGGACTTTACAGGAAACCGCAGCTCATCGCCGCTAACAAGATGGATTTAGCAGGCGCTGACTCTAACATTAAGAGGTTTATGAAGGCAGTAAAGAAGAGGGTATATCCAATATCCGCGCTGAAGAAAGAAGGACTGGAGGAATTAATTGAGGCAATTGCCGAAAAACTATAAAAGGGTTGTAGTAAAGATTGGCAGCAGCCTTCTTTTTAGAAGATTAATCCCTGCCGGCATTAACTTGGATTTTAATATTATAAATGGAATAGCTAAGCAAATTATCCAACTGATTCAAGAAGGCAAGGAGGTAGCAATAGTCTCTTCTGGGGCGATTGCCTTAGGGATGTCTTTACTAAAGGTGATATCAAGACCAAAGGAGTTATCTTCTCTGCAAGCCTTCGCGGCTATGGGCCAGAATGAATTGATGGATATTTATCGAAACCTTTTTAAGAAAGAAAAGCTAAATTGCGCTCAGGTTCTACTTACTTGGGAAGATTTTAATAACCGCAGGCGTTACTTAAATGCTAAGAACACATTACTGACGTTATTAAAACTGGGCAGTGTACCGATAATTAACGAAAATGATACAGTATCTACTGAGGAAATAAAATTTGGAGATAATGACCGTCTTTCTGCATTAGTATCCACTCTCATTAATGCCGATATTCTGATTATCCTTTCTGATATAGATGGGTTGCTTGATAAGGACAAGAAGGTTATTTCTGTAGTAGATGAAATTACTCCTCAAATAAGAACGCTTGCCTGCCCCACCGATAAAAAAACCTGTGTAGGGGGTATGGTTACTAAGATTGAAGCAGCTAAAATAGCTGTAGATTCGGGAATACCTTGTGTTATTGCTAATGGTCAAACCAGAGATATAATTTTGTCGGTCATAAAAGAGCCCCAGAAATACGGGACATTATTTGTATCCAAAAAAGGCCTTAAGGCAAGAGAGCATTGGATAGCTTTCGGTGCCAAGCCAAAGGGGCAAATCGTAGTTGACGACGGCGCAAAACAGGCGCTGCTTAATAAGAAGAGCCTTCTTTCGGTGGGTGTTGCCGCTTGCGAGGGTAATTTTGATAAGGGGGATATTGTCAGTTTAAGAGACAAGCAGAATCGCGAATTCGCAAGAGGAAAGGTCAGCCTTTCAAGCAGGGAATTAGACAAAGTTAAGGGCAGGCGCTATGATAAAGAAATAATCCACTGCGATAATATAGTTATAGTATAGGAAAAATGGTCTTAAAACAGCAACTTACAAGAATAGCAGAGAATGCGAAGATAAGTTCGGCGTTTATGCTGAACCTTTCCTCTGCCACGAAAAATAAGGTTATTCTGGAGATGGCTTCGGGCCTGAATGCCAAAAGAGATTTTATCCTGAAGGCAAATAAAAAGGATATAGCCGCAGCCAAGAGAGCAGGTTTATCTACGGCGCTTATTGACCGGCTTACCCTGAACCCCAAACGGATAAAGGAGATGTCTGATTCTCTGTTACAAATATCCAGGCTGAAGAATCCTGTAGGAGAGGTAATAAAAGCGTGGCGCAGGCCCAACGGCCTTCGCATACAGAAAGTGCGCGTGCCTATCGGAGTAATCGCAATCATCTACGAATCGCGTCCTAATGTTACTTCTGATTGCATAGGGCTCTGTTTTAAATCAGGTAATGCCGTAATCTTAAGAGGTGGAAGCGAAGCCCTGCATTCTAATCTGGCTATCTTTAGCGTGTTAAAAGAGGCGATAAAGGAACACGGGCTGCCCAAACATATCATAAACCTGATTGCCACTACGGACAGGCGCGCAGTAGATATATTGTTAAAACTGAATAATTATATTGACCTGGTTATGCCGCGGGGAGGAGAGGGTTTGATAAAGCGCGTAGTCAGGTTGTCGCGCATACCGGTAATAAAACATTATAAGGGTATCTGCCATGTGTATGTTGACGAATGCGCGGACTTGAATATGGCCGAGCGCATATGCTTCAATGCCAAGGTCCAGCGTCCCGGCGTATGCAATGCTATGGAGAGTATGCTTGTACATAGAGATATCGCAGCTAGGTTTTTGCCCGGGATGCTTAAAAAATTCAAAGATGCGGGTGTAGAGATACGCGGCTGCGAAATGACGCGGAGAATAGTCAAGGATGTAAAAATAGCAACTGACAAAGATTATCGCACTGAGTACCTGGATTTGATTCTTTCTGTAAAGGTAGTAAAAGATTTAGAGGAGGCGATAGCGCATATAAATTATTATGGCTCTCACCATTCTGACTCCATTGTTACGGAAAATCATAAGAGTGCCTCGCGGTTTTTAAGGCAGGTGGATTCTGCCTGCGTATATGTTAATGCCTCCACGCGTTTTACCGACGGAAACCAGTTCGGCCTGGGAGCTGAAATAGGCATCTCAACAGATAAATTGCACGCGCGCGGGCCTATGGCTCTTGAGGAATTAACGACGTATAAATATACGGTATTCGGCAACGGACAAGTAAGAGAATGAGAATCGGCATCTTAGGCGGGACGTTCAACCCCATACACATCGGCCACCTTATTTTAGCCGAAGAGGCAAGGGAAAAATTAGGCCTGGAGAGGATTATTTTTGTACCTGCGTATTTGCCACCGCACAAAGATAATTCTGATATCGCCCCTGCCGCGGACAGGCTTAAGATGGTAAAGCTTGCTATTAAAGGTAATAGATATTTTTCTGTATCCAATGCGGAAATAAAAAGGGACGGCCGCTCCTTTACGATAGATACCATAAAGGAGTTTAAAAAAATCTATCCGCAGGATGAATTATATTTTATCATTGGTTCAGACCTGCTTAAATATTTAGATGACTGGAAGGACCTGGATGAGATTATCAAACTCGTAAAATTTATCGCAGCTACCCGTCCGGGGTACCCTTTAGAAAAACTGCCTGCCTATATTTCGACGCTGGCAATCAGGGCAGTGGATGTTTCGGGGTTTGAAATACGCAATTGTGTAAAAGAGAATAAGTCCTTCAGGTACCTGGTGCCTGAGGCAGTGCATAAGCACATCATCAGGAAAAAAATATATAAAATTTAAAATGCAAAATTCAAAAATTAAAATCGCCCCTTCAATACTATCGGCGGATTTCAGCCGCCTGGCAGATGAAATAGAAAAGGTGGAATCTGCCGGTGCAGATATGCTGCACATCGATGTGATGGACGGCCACTTTGTACCCAATATTACCATCGGCCCTGTAGTCGTAAAGTATATCCGCAAGGTAACAAAATTACCCCTTGAGGCACACCTGATGATTGAAAAGCCGGAAAAATTTATTGATGATTTTGTGGCGGCAGGAAGCGATATGATTACCGTGCATATTGAGACAGTATCTATTCCAAAATTAAGGCTCCAAAGAGCAAGATTAAGAAGACGGGGGATAAAAATAGGTATTTCTTTAAATCCACCGACGCCCTTAGCAAGGATTAAAGATACGCTTGAACTCGTAGATTTTGTTTTGGTGATGTCGGTTAACCCGGGTTTCGGGGGCCAGGCTTTTATACCTGAGACGCTCTCTAAGATTAGGGCCTTGGGTTCAATTTACAAGGGTGATATTGCCGTAGATGGCGGGGTAAATGACAGGAATGCCAAACGGATAATTGAGTCAGGAGCAAATATTCTCATTGCCGGCTCATACATATTCGGCTCCAAAGACATAAAACGCGCAATAGAAAGGATAAGGAATGCAAGGCAATAATCAGGAGATTAAATTCGGCACAGATGGCTGGAGGGGTATTATCGGCGATAATTATACATTTCGTAACGTAAAAATTCTTTCCCAGGCAGTTGCGGATTATCTGGGGCCTGGCAGAAAAGTAGCGGTTGGTTTTGATACGCGTTTTATGTCAGATATTTTTGCCAGGATTACTGCCGAGGTGCTCGCCAACAACGGCATTGAGGTTGTGCTTTCAGACAGGTGCATCCCGACACCTGTATTAAGCCTGACTGTCAGGTCAAGAAAACTTGATTTAGGCATTGTGATTACCGCATCGCATAATCCTGCGGAATACAACGGTTTTAAAATCAAGGACTCTTCCGGAGGCTCAGCTGCTCCTGAGGTGACTGATGCTATAGAAAGCCGCCTGGGCAAAAGCAGTGTAAAGGAAACAAGTAACGCCTCAGCCAAGATAACAGAAGAAGACTTATCCGGAGATTATGTCAGGTTTATCCGTTCCTATATTGACCTGAAGAAGATAAAGAACAAAAAATTCAGAGTTTTAGTTGACGCTATGTACGGCGCTGGCAATAGCTTTATTGCCCAAATACTCAAAGGCACAAGTATAAGATTAGAGTTTATACATAATACCATTAACCCTTCTTTTGGCGGAAGGCGTCCAGAACCTGTGGAAGAAAATTTGGAAGAGTTAAAGAACCTAGTCAAGAAAGGGAAGTTTGATTTAGGTATTGCCCTTGACGGAGATGCAGATAGGATTGCCGCTGTTGCGCCGGGAGGTAAATTTATCCATCCCCAGAAGATACTGGGCCTTTTGGCCTTACACCTTAACCAGGACAGGCGCTGGTCAGGGGGTATTGTAAAGACAATCGCCGGCACAACTATGATTGATAATATCGCGCGGTTTTTAGGCGTCAGGCTTTATGAAACGCCGGTGGGATTTAAATACATCTCCAACCTTATGGGAACAGAGGATATTGTAGCCGGCGGTGAAGAGGCTGGCGGGATGGGAGTAAAAGGATACATACCTGAGCGCGACGGCACAGTTGCGGGACTTTTGCTCTTAGAGATGATGGCTTACCGCAACAAAGATATTTTAGAGATTTTAAATGAGGCCGAGAAAAAATTCGGCAGGTATTATTATGTGCGCCGGGACCTCTGCCTGGATAGGCAAATTGAATTAAAAAAAGAAGCCCTGCCAAAAGAACTGCTGGGAAGAAAAGTGGTAGAGGTAAAGGATTTTGACGGGATAAAATTGATTTGCGAAGATGAAAGCTGGCTGATGTTTCGGGCCTCGGGCACTGAGCCGATTATGCGTTTGTATGCCGAGTCAAAAAGCCTGAAAGAGTCTAAGCAGTTGTTAGAGCTGGGCGAGAAGTTAACCCGGGCTTAAAAAAGCAATGCTTTATTTTATATCGCGTTTTATTTGTTGCTTGATATTGAAGACATTGTGCAGGTTAGAAGTGCGCGGCCGCAAATACATACCTAAAAAAGGAGGGTTTATCTTAGCGGCAAACCATGTCAGTTACCTCGACCCGGTTGCCGTAGGAGTAGCCTGTCCGCGCAGGTTGAACTTTATGGCGCGCCACGACCTGTTTTGCAATCACTGGTTTTCCTGGTTCATGTCCGCAGTGGGCGCTTTTCCGATTAAGAGGGACTCTGCTGACTTATCAGCTTTAAAAGAAGCGATGCGGCGCGTAAGAAGCGGAGAGCCCCTGGTTTTATTCCCCGAAGGCAGCCGCAGGTTTAACGGCACCTCCACTGAGCCGCAACCGGGTATCGGATTTTTAGCAGCCAGGCTTAATGTGCCGGTAATACCCGCCCTTATAAAGGGCACGGACAAAGCACTTCCCAAGGGCGCTAAATTTATTTTCCCGGCAAAGGTTTCTGTGTATTTCGGTAAACAAATTCTCATAGAAAGGGGGATGTCTTACCAGGATGTCGCGCAAACGATAATGAAAAACATTAACAGCCTTTCATGTTAAAATTTTTATACGAAGGGAGAAATAAAAAATGACAGAGGCAAAATCAGATATGGAGCAGTTGTACGAGCAAAGCATAAAAATAATCCGCGAGGGCCAGGTAATCCGGGGCAGGATTGTTTCCATAAAACCGAAAGAGGTATTGGTGGACGTGGGTTTTAAATCCGAAGGGATTGTCCCGATTGCCGAATTCAGCAGGGAGGACCTGGAGATAGGAAAGGAATTAGATTTTTATATTGAATCAATAGAAAACGATGCGGGAAATATTGAATTGTCCCGGGATAAGGCAATGCGCATACAGGGCTGGGATAAGATTGTTAAATATTCCCAGGAAGGCGAATTCGTAGAGGGTAGGCCCGTTAAGAAAGTGAAGGGCGGATTCCTGGTTGATGTGATGGGAATTGAAGGGTTCCTTCCCTCGTCTCTTTCTGCTTTTAAGGGGCTGCCGGAAAAAGAGGTTATGTTCAAGCCCTTTAAGTTTAAGATTGTCAAAGTAAATAACTTAAGACGCAGCATCATCGTCAGCCGCAGGGAAGCAGTGCAAAAGGAAAAGGAAGTGACCAAGGATAAGATATGGCAGGAGTTAAAAGTTGGAGCGGTGCATTCCGGGACTGTCAAGGCCATAACCGACTTCGGCGCATTTATTGACCTGGGAGGAGTAGACGGACTTTTACACATCACGGATATGTCCTGGTCAAAAATCAGCCACCCGTCGGAAATAGTGGCGCTGGGAGACAGGATTGAGGTGGTGATTTTGAATTTAGACCGGGACTCAGGAAAGATTTCCCTGGGCCTGAAACAAAGGCTCCCTGACCCCTGGCAGGATATTGAGACAAAATTAAGCGTGGGCGCTAAAGTTAAAGGAAAGATTGTGAACATTCTTCCTTACGGGGTGTTTGTGGAATTAGATAAGGGTATAGAAGGTTTAATCCATGTGTCGGAGATTTCCTGGACAAAGAGGATTAATAACCCTGGCGAGATGTTCGCTGTCGGAGATATGGTAGAGGCCCAGGTGATAAGCCTGGATAAGGAAGCCCGTAGGATCTCCTTGAGCCTAAAGCAGCTGGAGCAGAATCCCTGGTTAGAAGCTGAATCCAAATATCCTGTCGGGACGAAGGTATCGGGAAAGGTAAGGGGTTTTACCGAATACGGCGCCTTTGTAGAGTTGGACAGCAATTTAGAAGGCATGATTCATGTCTCGGATATCTCCTGGACAAAGAGGATAGGCCATCCTCAGGATGTGTTAAAAAAGGGACAGAAGGTAGAGGTGGCTGTGCTTTCTGTGGATGCTGGAAATCGGCGCATTTCCTTGGGGTTAAAACAATTACAGCCCAACCCCTGGCCGGAGATCGCTGTCAAATATCCCCTGGATACTGTTTTAGAGGCAGAAGTAGTGAGCGTCACTGATTTCGGCGTATTTGTAAAACTAGACGAGGAATTAGAGGGCCTGGTTTACGCAAGCGAGATAGACAAAGAAACAGCCTCTAAATTAAAACCAGGCGATAAGATAAAGGTTAAGGTAATAAAGGTTGATGTTGAGCAGGCAAAAATAGGCCTTAGCTCCAAAATTTAGGGAAAATGCATAAAACAGACATTGAGAAACAACTGGAAATAATAAAGCGCGGCACGGTTGAGATAATCTCAGAAGATGAGCTTAAGAGGAAGTTAGAAGAAAGCGCCAGGACTAAAATGCCCCTGGTTATAAAGGCCGGATTTGACCCTACTGCCCCGGATATTCATCTGGGCCACATGGTTCTCCTTAGAAAATTGCGGCAGTTTCAGGATTTAGGACATAAGGTTCTCTTCTTAATCGGAGATTTCACCGCGCGCATCGGAGACCCCTCTGGCAGGTCTGAGAAGAGGAAAGAAATAACCAAGGAAGAGGCTTTAAAGAACGCTGCAACTTATAAAAAACAGGTATCCAAGATACTGGATACGGGCAAGGTCCGGATAGTCTTTAATAGCGAGTGGTTTGAAAAGATGTCTGTCCTGGATATGCTGAAGTTGACTACCCATGCCACGGTCTCCCAGATGTTAGCGCGGCAGGATTTTAAGAAGAGACTGTCTAAAAACGAGGATATCTCGCTCTTGGAATTTATGTATCCCGTATTACAGGGCTATGACTCGGTAAAACTTAAAGCAGATATTGAACTCGGGGGGACAGACCAGATATTCAATCTTTTGGTAGGCAGGGATATGCAGAAGGATTTTGGCCAGCCCCAGCAGGTGGTTATCACCATGCCGCTTTTGGAAGGGACTGACGGCGTACAGAAAATGAGCAAATCCTTCGGAAATTATATCGGCGTCAATGAAAGCCCATCCGAGATATTCGGAAAGCTCATGTCAATATCCGATACACTAATGCTGAAATATTACGAATTATTAACGGATGAGGATTTAACAGCGATAAAGAATATGCATCCTAAAGAAGCTAAATTAAAACTGGCTGAAACTATAGTCAGGCAATATTATTCAGCAAAAGTCGCCGATAATGCCCGTCTGGAATTTGAGCGGGTATTTAGCCGGAAAGAATTGCCGCAGGGTATGCCTGAATACAAAACAGACGGGAAGCAGCAGATTTTGACCATATTGTTAAAGAGCGGACTGGTAAAGAGCGGAAATGAGGCGCGCAGACTCTTAAAGCAGGGCGCTGTGCTCTTCAATGATGTAAGGCTTGAAAGCGAAAATTTCGTTCCTAAAGAAAGCGGTATCTTAAAAGTCGGCACACGAAGATTTTTGAAAATTATATGCCCAGGGATATAGATGCTTTCAATAAGAATATAATCATTGTTTTTATTGGAACATCATTGGTTAACTTTTTGAACCTCCTGTATCAATTATTGATTGCCCATAAACTTTCGGCGTCTGAGTTTGCAGGGTTTAATTCTTTGCTCTCTATATTTATGGTTATCTCTTCGCCTCTGGGCACTATTCAGATAGCGGTGGCAAAATATAGCGCAGAATTCAATGCGCATAACCAGATTAGCAAACTCAAATTTTTTCTATCCGACCTTTTTAAAAAGACCTCTGTCCTGGCAGTATTTACCCTTTTAATTTTTTGGTTTTCCTCAGCCCGCATGATAAATTCATTAAAGATACCATCGGTTACTTGCGGATATATCCTGGCGGTGCTGCTTGCTTCAATATGGCTTACGCCTGTTTTTGCGGGAGGGGTTCAGGGGTTGGAGCTCTTTACGTGGCTTTCGTCGGCCTCAGTCATAATGTGCGTCTTAAAATTAACCCTCGCTTTTATATTTATTATTTTAGGGTATGGTATTGCAGGCGCTTTGGGCGCGTTGTTAGCTTCCAGCTTAATCGGGCTGTTTATTTATTATTTCCCCCTGAGGCCCCTTATTTCACTGAAGGCCGTAAAACAAGATATCGGGTATAAAGAAATGTTTGTTTATTTATTCCCCGTGGGAATAACCTATTTCTGTTTTATGAATCTGGTAAATTCCGACATGGTCATGGTAAAATACTTTTTTAGCCCCCGCGATTCCGGCCTTTATTCTTTGGCGCAGATGGTAGGAAAGATTTTTCTGTTTTTGCCCGCCGCAGTGAGCATTGTCATGTTCCCGAAAACCAGCGGCTTGAATGCGAAGAATATGGATACGGTTCCGGTATTAAAAAGGTCGCTTCTGTATATTTCTGGTTTATGCGTTTTGTCGGTTTTATTTTACAATTCTTTCCCGTATCTGGTCTTAAAGATTCTGACCGGAAAGGCGTATCCTGAATCCATAATATTGGGCAGGCTATTCAGTATATCCATGGCATTTTTCTCGCTTTTATATATTTTGATTACGTATTTCCTTTCCGTAAAAGACCTGCGTTTCATTAAATATCTGGTCTTTTTCACCGCTTTACAGTTGATAGCCATTGCATTGTTTCACAAGAACCTCGTCCAAATCCAGCTGATACTTTGCATAAACGCGATACTGCTTTTTTCCATTCACCTTGCCCTGCTTATAAAAAATAATGCGCGACATCAAAGAAAAAGTTTCCATAATTATGCCTGCTTATAATGAGGCGGGCCGTATCGCCGAAAGTATAGAGGAGACCGTAAGGACCTTTAACGAATTCGGCTGCTCCTGGGAGCTTATCGTGATGGACGACGGCTCTAGCGACGATACATATGAGAGGGCGCTTGAGGTTTCTAAGAAATATCCGGACAGGGTTATAGTCAGGAAAAATCCCTATAATCTGGGCAAGGGCAGGGCAATCAAGAAATCGCTGCATTACGTAACCGGCGACTACATGGTGTTTCTGGATGCCGATATGGATTTGCATCCGCTCCAGGTGCAGACGCTATTTGATATTATGCGCTTGGATAACGCGGATATCGTAATCGGCTCAAAACTCCACCCTAACTCCGTAGTCAATTACCCTTTAGACCGTCGGATAATCAGTTTTATTTACTATTTATTGGTGCGGATGCTGTTTAGTCTTCCCTGCCATGACACCCAGACAGGGTTAAAGTTGTTTAGAACCGAAGTATTACGTAAAGTATTGCCCAGGATACTGGTGAAGAAGTTCGCCTTTGACCTGGAGGTCCTGGTAAACGCGTATCACCTGGGTTATAAGATTGCAGAGGCTCCGATAGTCCTTAAACCACAAAGACGCTACGGCCGTATAGGCCCCGCGTCGATTATCACTACCTTCTGGGATACAATAGCAATATTTTACCGGATGCACATTTTAAAATACTATGACCGTATCGATTATTATCGCCGTAAAAACCTGGCAAAGGAATTTAGAAGAATGCGTAGGTAAGTGTCAGGAACTCGACTTTTCTGACTACGAGATTTTAATCTTGCCTGACGAATCTCGAGGTAGGGACAGTCCCCATTCGGGGACAGTCCCTGCGGCAACTGTCCCTTTGAGTGTTTTTCCTACTGGCCCTGTTTGTCCTGCCGATAAACGGGACATAGCGATGAAATATGCCAAGGGAGAAGTCCTGGCGTTTATAGATGACGATGCCTATCCAACAAAGGATTGGCTTAATAGCGCTTTAGAAAATTTTAAAGACAAAGATGTAGCTGCGGTGGTTGGGCCTGCCATAACCGCGCCAGAAGACGCCCTAAGGCAAAAGGCAAGCGGCGTGATTTTTTCGTCTGTTTTGGTGAGCGGCAGATACAATTACCGTTATCTGCCTAAAAAGAAGATGACGGTCGATGATTATCCGAGTTGTAATTTCCTGGTGCGCAAGCAAATAATGCAGGAATTAGGCGGTTTTAATACTAAGTTCTGGCCGGGAGAAGATACCAAGTTATGCCTGGATATAACCAGGAAGCTGGGCAGGAAAATAATCTATGACCCAGGCGTTCTGGTATATCATCATCGCCGTCCGCTCTTTATACCTCATCTTAAACAGGTGGCTAATTACAGCCTTCACCGCGGTTATTTTGTTAAAAAATACCCCGCGACCTCTTTAAGATTGCCTTTTTTTATCCCCACGCTGTTTTTATGCGCATTAATATGCGGCGGGCCTTTGTCGTTAATTTCAGCGCCTCTCAGGAGCATCTATTTCTCAGGCGTATTTTTATATTTAGCCTTAGTTCTGTTTTTCAGTATCCATAAGGATTTGCGTTTAATCCCGCTTGTATTCTTCGGCACAATATTAACCCATTTAACTTATGGTTTATATTTTTTAAAAGGCCTTTTTTCCAAAAAGCTCAAGGAAGAATAATGAAGGTTATAATCTCTTATCCGCCTTTAAACAGTCAAAAAGGCTGCCCTACGCTCGGCCAGAACAGGCAATTCCAGTATTTTAAAGAACCGACCTACATCTATCCGGTTGTCCCTGCCGAGGCAGCGACCCTGCTTAAGCAGGCAGGGCATGAAGTTATCTGGCTTGATTGCATTGCCGAAGGCATATCCTATAATAAATTTTTAGAGATTATTCAAAAACAAAAACCGGATTTGATTGCTTTTGAGACCAAGACGCCGGTGGTCAAGCAGCACTGGAAAATAATAAATGACCTTAAAACACTATCGACTATCGACTATCGACTATCGACTGCTTTATTCGGCGACCATGTAACTTCCCTTCCCGAAGAATCCTTTCAGAATTCCGCAGTAGATT
>Ga0233423_10000122_pt1 | contig 46436 bp, 47 predicted proteins | sample Watercolumn_Mata_FD_180713 | JGI IMG/M metagenome (GOLD analysis project Ga0233423, IMG submission 180713) | Freshwater microbial communities from Lake Matano, South Sulawesi, Indonesia - Watercolumn_Matano_2014_112_MG | ecosystem: Environmental > Aquatic > Freshwater > Lake | place: Indonesia... | reverse complement strand
ACAAACTGAAGCTATGGAATATGTATTATAATGATTTGCAACACTGCGGGCTTAACGGCAAAACGCCAAATCAAATGCTCCAAATACTTAACTAATAAACCCGCCATATGTGTGTGCCTAAAACAAAAATCATGTTTAGCCGGCAACATTTTTTTAAAAACAAATTGAATGTTAAAAAGGATTATCAAAAAAAAGAATTTGTTAATCCATATTTTAGAAATAAGAAACCGAGCGGGGGATTTAATACCGGCCGATATTTAAAAATCACCGGCGCTATATTAATAATTTATTTGTTGATTTACAGCGATTTGTTTAGAATCGAGCAAATTGAGATTCAAGGCACGGAAATGATTGCTATAGAAGAATTAGACGCGGCCGCGGCCAACTTTTTAAACGGCCGAAAATGGTTGGTGTTGCCGCAAAACAATTTATTTTTATTAGACAAGCCGGCGCTAGCCCGGCGGCTTCATGGCGACTTTAATTTAAAACAACTGACCATCAATCGCAGTTGGAAAAAAATAAAAGTGACGGTGCAGGAAAAAATCAGTTATTTAATTATTTTTAATAAAAGTAATTTTTACTTTGCCGACGATGCCGGCCAAATCATCAGCGAGATTAGCCAAAATAAAATAGGGGAGTACTGGCATAAATTTCCCATTTTAAACGTGGGCGAGAAAAAAATAAAAATAAACGACCAGATTGTTTCAGCCAAAGAAGTTGATTTTATTTTACGTTTAAATGAAGCGCTCTTGGTCACGCCTATTAGGGCGCAGGGTTTTGAGAGCGGGGGAGAACAAGAAGTAAATTTGGTAGCCAAAGAGGGTTGGCGGGCTTATTTTGACATTAACGTCAATCTGACCGCCTCCTTGGACAATCTCCTATTGATTCTCAAAGAAAAGGTTAAGGACCAAACTAAAGTAGAGTATATTGATTTGAGATTCGGGGATAAAGTTTTTTATAAATAGTTAATAATATTGACATTGTTAAGCAACGTTTGTTATGCTTAAATTAACTTCGTATAACACGGGATAACCGAAGAAAACCATAAACAAAATATGAAAAAAGTTACGACCTCGCTTGTTAAATATATACCAAATTTTTTGGAATATTGTGAAGTAGAAAAAGGTTTAAGCCCTATTTCCACCCGCAATTATCATAATTTTATTAAAGTATTTATTTTTTGGCTTAAAAGTCACAATTTAGGCCATTTAGCCCCCCATGAATTGACCAGCGACCACATTTGGCAGTATCGCCTTTTTTTATCCAGAAAGAAAGACTATAAAGGTAAATATTTAAAAAAGACCAGCCAAAGCTATTATCTTCGTGCATTAAGAAATTTTTTAAATTATTTTACCAATAAAGATATTATTTCCCTGCCATCGGAGAAAGTTAAATTACCCAAGTTAACAGAAAGGGACAAAGCAATAAAATTTTTAAAATTTGAACAGGTAGAAAAATTATTAGCTACGCCGGATATCGCAAAGGCGGCTGGATTACGCGACCGTGTAATTTTGGAAGCCTTATTCTCTACTGGTATGCGGGTATCAGAATTAACTTCGCTTAACACCAAACAATTTAATTTTAAAAATAAATCCGTGAGTCAAGAACTAAGTATTAGTGGAAAGGGTGGGTCGATAAGAACTGTTTATTTTTCTCAAAGGTGTTTATTTTGGTTGGATAAATATTTAAAAAACAGAAAAGATACGTTTGCCCCTCTATTTATAAATTATCGGCCAGACGGCGATTCCAAAGATGAACACCGATTAACTCCGCGAGCGATTGAAGAAATAGTAAAAAAATACGCCATAATATCCGGCCTACCAGCTGATACTACGCCACACACCTTACGTCATAGTTATGCCACCGATCTATTAGAGAAGGGTGCCGATTTGCGTTCCGTTCAAGAACTTTTGGGCCACAAGGATGTTTCCACTACTCAGATATATACCCATATAACTAATAAACATTTAAGGGAAATTTATAAAAAATTTCACAGCGGGGAAATATATGCGCGAAAATAAAATGAAAAACATAGCCGCAATATTAAAAGAGAACTTTGACACTATTATATTAGAAATGTACTTAAAAAATGAAATGTGCCCACAAGAAATATCTGAAAAGTTACTATTAAAAACAGGAATAAAAATTACGTCTAGAAGTGTACAAAGAAAAATTAAAGAATTAGGACTTAATCGCTCAAAAAGTGAAGCTTTTAATTTATCAATAAAAAGGGGACGAAAAGATTATTCTCATCTTAAAAAACCAATTAAATCTTGTGAATTAAGAAGGGGTGTGAGTTTAAAATTAAGATATCAAGTGTTAAAACGAGATAATTCTAAGTGTGTTATGTGTGGATCATTGGCAAAGGATGAGATTTTAGTTATTGATCATATCACACCAGTGGTAATGGGTGGTAAAAGTAATCTTGAAAATTTACAGACATTGTGTCGGCAATGTAATCATGGTAAAATGTTAACAGAAGAAAGACATAAATAAAATGCCCAAAAAACAAAAAATCGAATACAGCTTTATAAAAATTCTCACCGGTTCGGATTTGTCTTCGCGCAAACTGGCTTTGATGAGTGTGGCCGGTCGGCAAAGCGGACCGGTGGTTTGGCTGACGGCTTGCGTGCATGGCGACGAAGTCGGCGGAATTTTTGTGATTCAAGAAATTTTTAAAAGGTTGCAAAAGAATCCTTTGAAAAAAGGAGCGGTTTACGCTTTCCCGCTGATGAATCCGGTCAGTTTTGAAACTGGTTCGCATAATATTATTTTGCGCAATGAGATTTCGCCATACAAAGAAGATTTGAACCGTTCCTTTCCGGGGGATCCCAATGGGTCGTTGGCCGAAAGAATCGCCGCTAAAATTTTTCAGCGCATTATTTTTACCAAACCAACTCTAGTGTTGGATTTACACAACGATTGGATTCAATCAATTCCCTACACTTTAATTGACCCTTATCCCGGATTAAAATACCGCCAAGCGTATGAGCAAACCAAAGAATTTGGCTATCAAACCGGTTTATTACTAATAAATGAACAGGAAACCGAGGATGACGCCGATGAACTTAAGCGTTCGCTTTCGGGTAGTTTGCTGCGGCAAAATATCCCGGCTTTGACTTTAGAGTTGGGCGGCTCTTATATCTTCGATGAAAAAAATATCCGGCTTGGCGTTAACGCGATTTGGAATATTTTGTCGGCTTTGGAGATGGTGGAAGAGCCGACAGCCACATTTTTTTATCCGGAACTAAAAAAATTCCAAGGAAAAATTTTAAAATACTCCCACTCCCCCATTAGCCCGGAAAGCGGCATTGTGCGTTTTTTAACTACTCCCGGCACGATCATCAAAAAAGGCCAAGCCACAGCCAGAATTTATAATATTTTTGGTCGGCACGAACAGACGATACTCTCGCCTTACGACGGTGTGGTTTTGGGTAATTCCGATTCAGTGGTGGCATTGCCGGGCGTGCCGATTATGGCGATCGGAGTTTTGTAACTGAAACTGATAAACAATAAAAACCCGCCAGAACGCTTGAACGTTCGGGCGGGTTTTATAGCGACCTATTCTTCCAAAATTTCTTCAGCGGCTGAATTATTGTCTTCCTTGTCTATACAACCGCACTCGCAACCCGGCTCGCAGGAACAGCAATGATAGCAAACCTCTGGTTCGCAAGAGCAACGGGTGGCTTCGTCAATCGGCAGACCGCATTTGACGCATTTCATTGTTGTTAATGATTATTTATTATGGCAAATAACTTAGCGGGTCGACGGGGATACCATTAGAGCGCACTTCAAAATGCAAATGCGGACCAGAAGAGAAGCCGGTGTTGCCGCTAGAACCGATAAGCTGGCCCTTGGCCACATACTGGTCATTACTCACGCTGATACTGCTTAAATGAGCATAAAGGGTGGCCAGGTTGTTGTTGTGGATGATCATAATGTAATTACCATACCAGCGCGTACCTGTGGCGACTTTGGCCACATAGCCGGCTTCAGCGGCTTTTATGGCTGTGCCGGCCGGTACACCGAAATCAATTCCCGAGTGTTCAAATAAATAGCGATAGGGATAATCAGGGTCGTGAAAGTAAGCAGTTAAGCGACGGCTGGCCGTGGGCCATGCCAACGCCGCTTCTCCCAAGAGGTTAAATTTTTCCTGCTGGCCTTTTTTTTCCAATTCTTCCCGGATGCGGCGCTCTAGAGTAATAATCTGATTATTGGCGGCCAGCTGTGCTTGCTTTAAGTCGCCGACCAGATTTTGAAATTTTCTTTCTGATTTTTTGGTCTCATTAATTAAGTATTGTTTGGTTTGACGCTGACTGGCCAGCGACGATTTTTTATCCTCAAGTTTATTTAATAAATCAGAAAGTTCTGTCCTTTTTTTGTCTAAATCGGTTTTTTGGCTGGACAAATTCAACACTAATTCTTCAACGCGGTTAAGGGTTTTTTGCAAATCGCCCTGTACGCTTTCCAACGCTTTGACTTGGTCGAAAAATTCCGAGAAAGAGGCGTTGCCCAACAGAATTGACAAATAACTTTGTTCATCATAGCGATCCAGGGTGCGAATAAAATCAGCCAGCTGGTTTTTGTTGCGGCCAATGGCCAGCTCCTTTTCTTTAATGGCCAGCTGGACTTTTTCTATTTCCAATTCAACGGCTTTTATTTCTTCTTCTTTGGATTCAATGTCTAATTTGGTTTTGGCGATTTGATTGTCAAAAATATAAATTTGGTTTTGGAAGCTGGTGGCTTGATTTCTGGCCTTTTTTATTTCTTCTTGGTGCTGGGCGATTTCCGTGGCTAGTCGGTCAACTTTGGCGCGTTGCTCCTCTATTTGTTGATTGAGGTCGGCGATGATTTTATCACTGGAACCGCCATCCTGCGCTTGGCTGATTTTAGGCGTACAAATAATAATCACTGATAAAATCAATACCCAAAAAACAGCTAAAATGAAACTTTTTTTATAAAGCATGGGTTGGGGAGTTACAAAGTGTCGTCTTAATTATAGCCAATTAGGTTTTATTTTAACAGCTCAATCGCCTGTTGTAATCTGGCTAAACTTTTTTGCTGGCCAAGCATAGCCGCCACTTCAAAGGGCGTCGGCGATTTTTCCTGGCCGGTTAAAGCGACGCGTAGCGGCCAAAGCACCTCGCCGTTGGAGAGTTTATTTTGACTGATAAAATTTTTAATTTCATTTTCTATGTTTTCCTTAGTCCACTCCCCTATTTTATTCAAACTTTCTTTTAATAATTCAAGATTTTTTAAAATAGTTTCTGGTGTAGATTTTTTCCAAATTAAAATTTTGGAATCATAAGAAAGTTTTTGAACTGTCACAAACTTAAGCTCATTGCCAATATCGGATAATTTGGAAATTCTTTCCTGCTCCACTCTGGCCACGGCCAGCCAATTTTCTGGCAAACTGCCAAACTTTTTTTCCCAAAAAGGCTGGGCCAACCGGGCAAATTCATCTAACGAAAGCCGAAGCAAATACTCATGGTTAAACCAATCTAATTTATCGCGATTGAAAACCGCGGCCGCTTTATGCACTCTGGACAAATCAAATTGCTTAATTAGCTCCGGCAAAGAAAAAATTTCCTGTTCAGTGCCGGGATTCCAGCCCAGCAGAGCCACAAAATTAACAATAGCCGCCGGCAAATAACCTTGATTAAGATAATCTTCCACCGCCACATCGCCCTGGCGTTTGGAGAGTTTGGAGCGATCGGCGTTAATAAGCAGCGGTAAATGGTAAAAATTAGGGCTGGGCCAGTTGAAAAAAGAGTAAAGCAAAATATGTTTGGGGGTGGAGGGCAACCATTCTTCACCGCGGATCACATGAGTAATTTTCATTAAGTGGTCGTCAATAACATTGGCCAAATGATAGGTTGGGAAGCCATCAGATTTAACCAACACCTGGTCGTCAATTTCTTTGGAACTGATTTTTATTTTCCCATAAACGCCATCGGTAAATTCTATTTCTTTGTTCTCCGGCACTTTCAGACGAATAACATGTTTTTCTCCGGCGGCCAATCTTTGTTTGACCTCTTCGGCAGTGAAGTGGCGACAATGCCAATCATAGTGAGTCGGCTTTTTAGCAGCCGCCTGCAATTGGCGCAAACTCTCCAAACGCTCTGGCGTGCAAAAACAATAATAAGCCAAGCCCTTTTTTAGCAGTTTTTGGGCATATTCCTGATAAATTCTGACCCTTTGGGACTGCGTGTAAGGGCCAAAATTGCCCTTTTGGGCCACTTTTCCCTTGGAAGTGAGTAAAACACCCTCATCGGGGTTCAAACCGACTAATTTAAGGGCTTTTACCAATCCCTCCACTGCGCCGGCCACCTCTCTGGTTTGGTCTGTATCTTCAACACGCAACACAAAGGTGCCTTTGTTTTGTCTGGCAAAAAGATAGGCGTAAAGCGCGGTACGCAGGCCGCCAATATGCAAATAGCCAGTCGGACTGGGCGCAAATCGCGTGCGGATTTTGGGTTTAAATAAATTAAACATATGATTTCATTTTTTGTTTTATCACCAAATAGCCAAATTTTACAATAGCATTATAAATCCTTCTAATTCTTTTTGGTTCTTTAATCAACCTAAACAGCCATTCTAGACCAATGAGACGCAGCCATTTTGGCGCGCGGCTAATTTTGCCAGCCAGATAATCAAAAGTGCCACCGACGCCGATAGCCACCTTAATATTTGGCATTTTAACCAAATTCTGTGACAACCACAACTCCTGTTTAACTCCGCCAAAGGCGACTAAAAGAATATTAGCCCGACTGTCTTTTATTCTTTGCACAATTTCCTCGTTATTTTCCAAAAGCCATCGGCCGTCTAATTGCTCTTGAAGTCGGCCGCCACTGTCAATGCCGACAATTAATGCTTGGCTAAATTTATTTTTAACAGTTGAAACAACAATATCTTGCGCACCCAATAAAAAAAATTTCAAATCGCTATTTTTCTGATTTAATAATGCCTCGGTTAAATCAACGCCCGTTACTCGGCTTAACGCTTGCTTATGCAAAAATCTCGCCGCCCAAACCAAACCAACACCATCGCACGTAGACAAATCTGCTTGATTTAAAACTTTTTTGTATTTTTGATTCTGTTGCGCCGCGACGACTATTTCCGGATTAACGGTGACGATGAGACGTTGTTGGGAATCTCCAGCCCAAGCAGTGATTTTTTCTACAGCCCCGGATAAATTTATTTGGTCAATTTTAACGCCAATAACTTCCATCATTGTTGCAAATAATTAATAATCATTTTGGCGGCGCTAAAATTATCATTGCCTGGCAAATCTTCAAACGACATAGTGCCAAAAGTGTTACCTTTCCAAAAACCGAGATTAATTTGATAATCAGCCAAATTTTCTTTAAATTCAAAATTATTTTCGGCTAATTTTTGCTTATACCATGCGGTAATTTCTTCTTTGCTCTGATCTAAGCTGTCCCAAGATAGAGAAATGGTTTGAATTTTTGACAGGTCAACCGAGGACAACGCTTGTTTTAATTCTTCACTATCTAAACTTTGATTAAGGTCAATTTTATCACCAAAGGTTTGCGTTAAGTCAATCTTTACTTTTTCTGAAAGATTGTCCGCGATTGGGTCAAGCAGCCAATTCGGCAAAATACCTATCAAATCCAGCAACTTCTTTTTACTTTCCGCGGTTTGTAATTTAATTTCCGCTTGGTTTAATTGGTACAAGGCAAATTCCGAGGGAAAATCGTTTGGCAGACGGTCAGCTTTTTGGATAATCGGACCGACAAACCATCTGATGGTTAAGTATAAACCGATTAAAATCACGATAAAAACTAAAAACAGACAACTAAAAAATTTTAAACAAGAATGTTTTTTGGATGTTTTTCTTCGAAAATCAGCAGCAAAGTCAGTGTCACGAATTTGATTTAAATCCAGACGCATAAAAAAGATAAAGTTACTATTTTAGTTTAACAAATTTTGCTTTTTTTAGCAAAAAAATAATTTTTTAATTTTCCTCTTGCCAACGGAATTAAAAAGGGTTATACTAAAAGTAGCTTTCTTTGAGCCAACTGCCGCTGCCACGTCGCTCCCGGCGACACAGGGAATCCAGTCCTCCCCAAGCTGGATTGGCCGGCGGCAGTCCTCGAAAGAGCGTTTCTCCTTCCGCGGTGGCTGTCCCACCATGGGGCAGCCACTAAAACAACACCATCTCGTTCCAGAGATGTCAGCACCTTGTTTAAGTTGGACACTTCGACTATGTGCCGCTGTTCGGCACCATCTCCAGGCCTTGACACCCTTGTCCCCAGTGTCAGGGTCATTTTTATTTTAGTTTAATTGTGCTATACTACCAATAATAGATCATTGGTCTCACCCGCTAGTTGCGATTGACGGCAGCCCAACCATCGCAACAGCCACCGTGCGCTTATTCCCCCTATGCCCTCCGGGGAATCAGCCATCTAGGGCTCCAGATTCCCCACCTGGAGCCCGCTTTTTATTACCAATTAATTTTGTTATAGTAAAATTATGAAAGAAGCTTTGTTTTATCAAAAGGGGGCCAGTCATCAGGTTCGCTGCGGTCTTTGTCATCACGACTGCGTCCTAAACAAAAATAAAATCGGCCTTTGCCGAGTTAGGCAAAACATTGACGGTAAATTATATTCTTTAAATTACGGAAAAATTATCGCCAACCAAATTGACCCGATTGAAAAAAAACCGTTATTTCATTTTCTACCGGGCACCAATACTTATTCATTGGCCAGCTTGGGCTGTAATTTCCATTGTCGCCATTGCCAAAATTCTGACATTTCCCAAGTTACTGATGACAATTTCCGCGCCAACGACTCGCTGCCAGAAATTAAACCGCGGCAAATTGTGGCCGCCGCGCAGGATAATGCCTGTCCTTCGATTTCCTATACCTATACCGAGCCAACGATTTTTGTAGAATTTGCTTATGAGTGTATGCGGCTCGCTCAAAGTAAAGGGCTAAAAAATATTTGGGTGTCTAATGGTTATATGTCTAAAAATTGCCTGGAAACCATCAGTAATTATTTGGACGCGATTAACGTGGATTTAAAATTTTTCAGCGATGAAAATTATCAGAAAATCTGCGGCGCCAGACTGCAGCCAATTTTAGATAATCTAATTTGGCTGGTCGAACACCAGATTCATTTAGAGGTCACCACTTTAATCATTCCCACCTTAAACGACAGCGACAATGAATTAAAAAAAATCGCTGAATTTATCGCTCGGCATCTGGGTCGCGAAATACCCTGGCACGTATCGGCTTTTCACCCCGATTACCAATTAACCGAATTACCGCCGACGCCGACGCCGACAATCAGGCGAGCGCAAACCATTGGCCGGGAAGCCGGACTTAACTATGTTTATTCTGGTAATACCTAACTGACTGCTACTCAAAGTAAAAATTATTGCCGGCATTTCAATTTTTTGCTATAATTAAAAAACGAAAAAATAAATCAAAACCGTTGAATGAAATCAATAATTAAATTAACAATTTTATTTTCAGCCGGTTTTTTTTCTTTATTTTTGGCCGGCGCGAGTCAGGCCGCTGATTTTGACCCTAATTATTTGATTTCCGACGCGGAATTGGCTAATTATAATTCCCTGACTTTAGAGGATATTCAAAAATTTTTAGACAAGAAAGAGGGCACCCTAAACAAATATATTACCGTGGATAAAGAGGGTAATTTTAAAACCGCGGTGCAAACTTTTTTTGAAACCGCCCAGCGTTGGCTGATCAACCCCAAATATTTGATTGTTTTGACGCAAAAAGAGATGAGTCTGGTTACTCACACCAACCCCGAACAAAGCCGCTACGATTGGGCCACGGGCTATGGCTGCCCGGACAGCGGCGGCTGCGACGAACGTTGGCGCGGTTTTTATAAACAAGTGAATTCCGCTGCCGCGCAGACCAGATATTATCTTGACAATATCGGAGAATTTACTTATCAGCCGGGCAGAACTTACAACATCGACGGCCAGATGGTTATGCCTAAAAACACCGCCACGGCTGCGCTATACAATTACACGCCCCACCTGAAAGGCAACCAAAGCTTTTGGAACTTGTGGAACAGTTATTTTGGCAAAAAATGGCCGGACGGTTCACTCCTAGAAGCCGAGGGTAGTGACAAAGTTTATTTGATAGAAAACGGCAAAAAAAGGGAGATTGCTTCCAAAGCGATTCTAGTTTCCAGGTTTGATCCTAAAAAAATAATTATCGTTTCGGAGAATGACCTGTCTTCTTATGAAAACGGCATACCGGTGAAATTCTTAAATTTTTCCTTGCTAAAAGACAATCAGGGAAATATTTATTTAATTAGCGACGACCAAAAAAGAAGAATCCCCGACATGGAAATATTTAAAAAAATTGGCTTTAAAGAAGACGAGGTAGAGTTGGCCAATGACGCGGATTTGGCTTTGTATCAAAACGGAGCCGATATTACCAAATATAGCTTATACCCAGCCGGTGCGTTGCTAGAGGATAGTAAAACTCAAAAAATTTATTATGTGTTAAGCAGTATAAAAAAATTAGTGATCAATAAAGAAATTTTAAATGCCAACTTCCAGGGCCTGCCAGTCAAAAAAGTCAAGACCCTGGAATTAGAGGCCTACTTGGACGGCGAACCAGTGACCTTGCCGGATGGCATGTTGATAAAAGTTAAAACATCCAGCGCGGTTTATGTGATTTCCAACGGTAAACGATTGCCGATTCTTAATCGCAAAATTTTTGACGCCATGAATTACAATATAAAAAATGTGGTGGTGGTCTCTCCAGAAACCATGGATGCCCATCAATTGGGGCAAATGATCACCGGCCAATGGTAAAAAATAACTTTTTTATATGTCTTTGATATTTGCCGCCGTCGCCCCTCATCCGCCGATTTTAATACCGACCATCGGCAAAGACAACCTAGACAAAATAGAAAAAACCAGCGCAGCTTTGGCTGAACTGGAAAAATTTTTATATCATCTGCAGCCGGATATTCTAATAATTATCTCACCGCACGGGCAAATCACTCCAGAGGCCTTCACTATCAATCTCGCCGAAGAATTTGAAATAAATTTTCAGCATTTCGGAGATTTTGCCACTAAATTAGAAGCTAAGGGAGAAATGATTCTGCTGTCGGCCAATAAAGAAAAATTATCCGCTAAATCGCCAATTAATATCATTTCCCAACCAGAATTAGACCACGGCGTCGGCGTGCCTTTCTGGGCTCTGGCCAGAAACCTCAAAGAAACAAAACTCATACCAATCACTTTTTCGCTACTGGATAGTCAGGCGCAATTAGAATTCGGCAAAAGCTTGAAAGAAATTATCGTGGGTAGCGACAAGCGAATAGCGGTGGTCGCCTCCGGCGATTTATCTCATTGCCTGACGGAAAACGCGCCGGCCGGTTTTAATCCGAGCGGTAAAGAATTTGATGAGAAATTAATCAACTTACTGAAAAATCGAGATACCCAGGGCGTCGTCAATTTGGACGCCGAGTTGATTGATCGGGCGGCCGAGTGTGGCCGGCGTTCCATTTTGATACTTTTGGGCGTGCTTAATAATGTTAATTTTAATCCGCAGATACTTAGCTATGAAGCGCCGTTTGGCGTAGGCTATCTGGTGGCTAATTTTCAACTAGAATAAACTTAATTTTTAAAAGCAACCGCTTCACGGCGGTTGCTTTTATTTTTTATTGGCCAACACTTTAAAAAAATATTTCCATTTTTCACCTTGGGCCAATTCTTTGGTTTCATTAATAGCTTTTTCAATAAGCGCTTTGGATTTATACCGACAAACCATAAAAACGGCATTTTTTTTAAACTTTGGCACCCCCAACTCTTTAATCACCCTTAAAGCCAAGTCTTGCCATTCATAAGCCGGCGGCTTAACGGTTCGCCTTTGATTTAATATTTCCTTTAAATTTTTAAGCCCGGTATTTATCGCCATATAAAAAATTATAGGCGGGCTGGCTGTTTTGGTCAATCTAAATTTGTCTTGACGAAAATTGTGTGGCATAATATAATAAAATATTATGCTGAAAATAATCACCCATCCCAATCCTTTTCTACGTCAAAAATCACTGTCCGTGATTGATGTTTTTGATGAGGAAATAAAAAAGTTAATTCCGCAAATGATAGAAACTATGGTTAAACAAGATGGGGTTGGCCTGGCAGCGCCGCAAATTGGCAAAAGTATTCAGCTGATTGTTATTTATTTTAAAGAAAGTACCTTAGTAATAATCAATCCTAAAATTATTAAAAAATCTTTTAGTAAGGTCTGGGGCGAGGAGGGTTGCCTATCGGTGCCGGACAAATTCGGCGAGGTTAAAAGACATAAAAAAATCACCATAATTTATACCAATGAAAACGGCCAGAAACAGCAGTTGGCGGCTAAAGACATGCTGGCTCGCGTGATCCAACACGAAATCGACCATTTAAACGGAATTTTATTTATAGACAAAGCCAGAAAAATTCAAACAATCAATCCTCAAATTCATGAATGAAAAGATAAAAATAATTTTTGCTGGCACTCCGGAGTTTGCAGTTCCTTATCTGACCGGCTTACTAAAGGAAATGGATTTTGAAGTTATCGGCGTAATCACCCAACCAGATAAACCATCTGGCAGAAAACAGGAACTCACTTCTTCGCCAGTAAAATTATTAGCCCAAAAAAATAACTTGAAAATTTGGCAACCGGAGAACATAAAAAATAACTCTATTTTAACGGCAGAATTAAAAACTATTAAACCAGATTTAATGGTGGTGGTGGCGTTTGGGCAAATTATTCCCCAAGAAACATTAGATATCGCCAAGCTTGGCAATATAAACATCCACCCCTCGCTGTTACCAAAATACCGTGGCGCTTCGCCGATACAAAGCGCGCTGTTGACTGGAGAAAAAACCACTGGCATCACCATTATGTTGATGGATGATAAAATGGATCACGGACCAATCTTAGTTCAAGAAAAAGTAGAACTAGATGGAGAAGAAACAAATGAATCATTGCATCAGAAATTAGCTGGGATTGGCGTGCCTCTGATGATAAAAACGATTAAAGAATTTGCAGCTGAATCAATTACTCCTCAAGCGCAAAACCATGAAGACGCCACCTTTTGCCAACAAATAACCAAAGATAACGCCAAGCTAGACTGGCAAAAAACAGCGGAAGAAATAAAAAGAAAAATTTATGCCTACTATCCCTGGCCCGCTACTTGGACCTATCTGGATGGGTTGCGTTTGAAAATATTCCCTCCAGTAAAAATTTTTGAAACTGAGCCGATGGCAGAAAAAATAAAAAATGGCCAGATAAAAATTAAAGACGACCAGCTGACGGTAAAATGCATTGACAAGTGGCTGGAATTAAAAAAAATACAATTGGAAGGAAAAAAAGAGATGCCGGCTGAAGAATTCCTGCGAGGATATAAAAATATCAACGGAAAAACGTTAAATTAATTTCTTGTCTCAATTTAAAAACCGCCCGACTCAAAAAAGTGGAGGGCGGTTTTGATTCTCTGGTTTTGGCAACTCCATTATTGGTCAAATCCATTAGCATTTGTCTTCCCTTTCAAGCTATGCCAAAGTGAGAAGCAGATTTGGGCGGTGATAAATAACCAAAAAACTGAAGCAAAAGAAACGGCCAGCGACAAGTTGCGATATCCATAAACAACACCGCTAATCACTACCAAAATCAAACCGATAATAAAACAACTGAAGGTCAGATTAGCCAATGATGTTGAAAACAATCCTTGCTGCTGGCGGAAAATCCAAATGATTATGCGGGCCAACAGTGGACATAAAACCAGCATGGCCGCGCCGGAGACCACCACCATCCAACGAATGTCAAAAATCAAAGCGAATGAAATCGGTGCCAGGTTGGCGCACAAAGCTACGCCGATTAGCGGACTGACTTGCCAGAGTGTTTTAAACATGGTTTTCCTCCATGATTGTAAAGTCCGGTAAGGTACAAAAATTATCTTATCATTTTTGATAATTATTGGTCAAACCATATAGTAGTAAAAGATAGCCGATGCCCAAAGGATGATTAAGGTAGGGAGAAAAAATATTAACCAGTAAAATTACTAACAGACCGATAATCCAACTATAATTTTGTGGATTATTAAAAATTAATAATCGCCATTTTTTTATTAACTGGTCGATAAATAAAAAATAAGCTAAAACACCCAGCAGACCAAATTTTATTACCATATCTAAATAACCCAACTCTAAAGCATAGGTGGTATGTAGGCCGGTGGGATTATTTTCATTTTTTATCCGCGGATCGCTGCTAAGATAAGTAATGGTTTGGCCAAAACCGTGGCCCCAAAATGGGCTTTCCTTTATTTCTGCCAAAGCCGGCCCAATTTGAGCTTGCCGGCTAGACACTCCCGCCTGATTACTACCCTCCCCCAGACGAGAGTAAAAAAGATTAATACTAAAATTATTTATGATCAGATTAATAACCAAATGACAGCTGATTATTAGCAACGGCCAAATAAAAATAAACAACAATATCTTTTTGAAATTAACTCTATAATAAAACAGCAAAATAAATAAAAAAATAATTGCTACAATCCCAGCCAGCCAAGGGCCACGGGATTGAGAAATCAACAGAGTCAAAAAGTTAAGCCATAAGATAATAACCAAACCAAAAGTTTGCCAATGACTGCTTAGTTTTTGTTTTGATAAAAATATATAAGCAACAACCAAAAGAATGGCTAAAAGATTATATAGATGCGATTGAAAAAATACGCGATAAAGCGGCTCAAAAATCAAGGTGATTTCGGCTACCCGAGTATCGCGTAGCCAGTGATAAAGCCAAGAATTACCAATTTCGGCATAATTTTGGGAAAACAAAAACAAAACAAAAATTGTTTTTAAAGATGTTGCTAAAGAGCCGGCCAAAAGTATCTGGCTAACTTTTTTTAATTCCGGCTTGGCGGTTAAAAACAAACCGATTAATCCGAAAAATAAATATCCGTTGGCATCAAAAAAAACGTCGGCTATCGGCCGATGAACGACCAACGGAAAAATTATCGCCCAGGCAATAAAAAGAAAAAATAAAAAAAACCACATTATTCTTTTATCCTTCAGCCATAAAAAATCGCGCTGATAAACGACTTTTATCAACCAAGCAGAAAAAATTGCTAAAAATAAAGCCAATCTTAAAGAAATCTTAAAATCATAAAATGAATAAAAAAACAAGTATCCTTGGCCACCAACAATTAATTCTAATAAAATAATATAAACACCATATTCAAACTTAATAAAAGTTACAAAGAAAGCCAAAACAACCAAAAAAATTAAACAAAACCCCTCCCAGCCAACATTGGAAAAAGCGGCCGCAGAAAAACAGTCAAGAGCTAAAGATAGCGCTAAAGACAGCCAAAAAAAATATCCAAAAAAATAGCTATTTTTTAATTTTCGGGTAAAGAAACCCATGTTTTAAAAAATAAATTAAAGCACTTTTAAAAAATAACCATTGCTTTTTTATAAATTGCTGCTGCTTGAAACTTTGACCGCCGTGGTGAACGACTTTAGTGTCGGGATAATAAACAACCTGATAGCCGGCTTGCCAAACGCGCAGGCAAAAATCCACCTCCTCAAACCAAACAAAAAAATTTTCATCCAATAGTCCGATTTTTTCAATCACTCCCCTCTTTAACAACATAAAAGCTCCCATTACCTGTTCGACGGTTTGACAACGCCGATAATCAAAATCAACAGCTAGATATTTATTTATTGCCGATAAATTAGGAAGTATCTTGGGTAATTTAAAAAACATCAGAAAAATTGGCCAGAAGCTGGGAAACCGTCGCACTGACGGCTGAACTGTCTTATTGGGATTTAACAGTTGGCAACCTAGTAAGCCAATTTGGCCATCCCTAGATAAAAAATCAATGGCTGTTTTAAAGCTGTGGTCAATAAATTCCGTATCAGGATTGAGTAATAATAAATAATCACCAGTGGCCTGCCTTATCCCCTGATTATTGGCGGCAGCAAAACCTAAATTAATTTTATTGATGATTAAATTAACCTGGGGAAACTCTCTTGATACCATTTTGACAGTATCATCACCGGAAGCATTGTCAATAACAATCACCTCTAAATCAAAATCTCTATTGTAAATAAAAATAGAGGCCAAACATTTTTTTAATAATTCCCGGACATTCCAGGAAACAATAATAATTGACAACTTCATAAATTATGCTTTTGTTTGATAACTGCTTGGCCTTGCTGATATCTCTTGACTTGGCCAAGCCAAGGCCAATGATAAAAAATTTTTGGCAGCCAGACGCTCATGGTGCCTCGGGCAACCACCATAAACAATACTTCATCCAGCCAAACGCCTTGACCGCCACGCTCGGCAATGGTCAGCCACAAATCCCAATCCTGGAATTTTTTTAAACTTTCGTCAAAACCAGGAAAATCCCCGCGGCGAATCAATGAGGTGGTGGGAATAAAAGGCATTTTTTTTAGTCGCTCTAAACTATACGGAAAAAGTCGGAATTTTTTCCAGCCAAACTTAAAGGAGGAATAAACAAAGGACTTATCGGGTTGCTTTTTTAAAACCGTCAGCATCTTATCCAACATGGTTGGTTTCATAACAATATCAGCATCACAAAAAATCACATACTCTCCCCGGCTCTGGGAAAAACCAAAATTACGGGCCGCCGGCGCGCCTTTATTATCCTGGCGAAAAAACTTTATTTTGTCGCGCCAAGGAGCGATGGCCGAAGCTAAATCGTCCGCGGAACCGTCATCAACCACAATCACTTCCAAATCCTTAAAACTTTGTTTGAAAATGCTGGCCAAACACTGACCGATGGTTTGGGCGCAGTTATAAGCTGGAATAATAACACTAACCATAAATATCACTCTAAAAGTTTTTTAACCTCTTCTATTTTATCGAGCCAGTTAAATTCTTGTTTAATCCTAGCTTGGCTGGCGGCGGCCATTTGTTCCCACAAAACTTTGTCGCTTATTAATTTATAAATCGCGGCCGTCATTTCTGTTTGGCTGGCGGGATCAACCAAAATCCCTGTATGACCATCAAGCACTGCCTCGGCGCTGCCGCCAAATCTGGAGGCGATTACCGGCGTCCGACAGGCCTGGGCCTCCAAATAACTAATACCAAAACCCTCTGGCTTGAGCGATGGCACTATAAACAAATGAGCCAGCTGATAATAGAGTCGTTTAGCAGAACTAATATTTTCTATTGCCCCGATAAATCTAACTTGATTTTTTAGGTCTAATTGAACCACCATTTCTTCTAAAGCCGCCCTTTGCGAGCCAGCGCCGACAATTAAATATTTTAAATTAGAAACTTTATCTAAAAGCATCGGCAGAGAGCGAATCACTGCGCCCAAATTTTTTTCCGGCTCCAACCGGCATAAACTAAGCAGAATTAAATCCGAATCTTGTAAACCCAACTTGTTTTTTTCTTGGCTTAAGTCACTAATCGGCTCATTTAGGCCGGTAAAATCCACCCCGGGATAAACAACTGACACCTTACTATTATTACCAACTAGTGATTTTATTTCTTGAGCCAAAAAATTACTATTGACGATAAAACGATTGGCGCGGCGGTAAACCTTTTTAAAGGTGAATTTTTGCCACCAGCTCTTTTTTATTTGCGTGATATCCGTGCCATGGCCAAAAATCACCAAGGGCAGGGGCAGTTCGACGCCAATAATATTGAACGGATGGAAATGGCCAAAAGCCAACTGTTCTATTTTCTCGTGGCTGATAATGGCCTGAATGTCATTTTTTAAATTACGCCACCGCGGCCGAAAGCGGCCGCTGAAAAATTCTGCCCGATATATAGGATATTTTTGCTTTTGGTCAAAAGCTCTGGCCTCGGGATAGTTTTGAGCCAAAACAACCAGTCGGTCAGCTGGCAGGCCGCCACAAAGATTAAAAAAATAATTTTCCATCCCACCGATCAGGGGCGGAAAAAAATAAGTTATCAGCAGGGTTTTTTTCATAAAATTTTATCTGCTTACCGCCAAACGCCTAATTTGAAGAATGTCTTCTTTGCCAAAACCGCCGACGATAAACAAGGTCATAAAATAAATTAGAGCGCCCAAGGGTATTACCAAAATAAAAGACAAATAATCCTTCAAAGCCAGCACCACCGCGCCCATAATGACGCTGCTAGTCAAAACTTTCAAAAAAGAAAGGAGTAAATACTTTTTATCATAAACTGCAATTTTTTCAACAACCGCCAAGCCCAAAATAAACAATAAAACATAACTAAGCAGAGAGGCCAGAGCGGCGCCAGCTTGGCTGAAAAGCGGAATAAAAATTAAATTCAAAGTTATATTGACCCCGGTCACCAGCCCCAAATTAACGGTATTTCTGGATTGTTGATTGCCAGCGTTGAGCATGGCGCCGACCGGAAAACAAATAAAAATTAAAAACAGAGCGGAAGATAAAATTTGCAATGTCAAGATTGATTCGCTGTAACTAGAACCAAAAACCGGACCGATCACCTTGTTGGCGATGGTAATTATGCCAACCGACAAAGGCAAAGCTAAAATCATCAAATAATTCATAGAGCGAACAAAAGTTTTGGCCAATAATTGTGGTGAACGCACAAAATATCCGGAAAAAGCCGGATATAAGCTGGCCGAGAAGGCCAAAGGAATAAATTGCAAGGCAAAAATTATTTTGTAGGCCACGCTATAAAGCCCAACTGCGCGATCGTCGGCCAATTTTGAAAGCATTACCATATCAATTGATCCAAAAATACGAGCAAAAATTCCGGCCATGGCAAAAGGTAGCGCTAAAATTAAAATTTGTTTAATTACCGCTCTGTTTAAACTGATTTTGGGAATAATTTTGAAACTAAAAATCAGCCGAGACAAAGCATAAAAAAAGTTAAACAGACTGCCAATTAAATAAACGGCTACTAAAGCCACTAGGCCCAGATTAAACTTTAAAACCAGTAATCCAACAAATAAAACAATAATCTGGTTTAAAACCACGCCAAAACTTTCAAAACGCAAATTATGCAAACCGCGCAACACGCCATAAAAACTTAAGGCAAAAGAATCTATGAGCATCACCACGCCAGCCACATAAACCATTTGTCGAGTAATTTCTGGATAACCCATTAAATTTATGATAACAATAGCCAAAAAATAAATTATCAATGAACCAATTAATTTTAAACCAATAATATTAGAAAGATATTTGGTGGCATTTTTGGGGTCGCGAGCAGTTTCGCGAATAAGTATTTGGGTGAGGCCAAAATCCAAAAAAATAGCAAAGATGGTAACAAAACTCAAAGAAAAAGAATACTTGCCGGTATTTTCCACGCCAATAAATCTAGCTACTAGGATAAAATAAAAAAAAGATAGCGCCTTTTGCAGAGCCAAGGCGACCGTTAAAAATGTGGCGTTTTGAGCAATTTTAGCTTCGGTCATGGATTATTTTCTACTAAAAATATTGTCAATATTTGGGCTGGGCGTCGGCGCTTTGCGCCGAAAAGTCCGATTGGCTGGAGGTTTTTAACAAAATCCGAACTAAATTTCAGCAAAAATCCTAATGGCGGGCGGAATTCCTCCCCACACCCCTCCTTCCGCCGCGCCCTCGCTTCCGGTATTTCGGCGAAAAAATCCGGCGGCTATGTCTTTACGAAATAGCTAAGCCAGTTAGTTTTTTGTTCGTCATCTTCGGTATGTGTACTCATTTTAATAACAGAGAAGCCGTTTTGCTCAAGTAGATTTTTGAATTCGTCTTTGGTGTAGAATGAAAAATAACGGCTTATACCTCCATATTTATTTTCGTCTATCATTCCTTCATCCATTCCATTTTTCTCTTTGACCGAGATAAAACCAACGCCGCCGTTTTTGGTAATTCGTTTTGCTTCTTGTAAAACTCCTGCGACATCTTTTTTGGGAATATGGAGAAAACTTGCAGCCGCCCAGAACCCGTCAAATTCTCCGTCTTGGAAAATGGTTTTGCTAAAATCCATTTGCTGAAATTTTCCTTTTGGCACTCGCTCACTCGCAACTTTCAACATTCCTTCCGAAGCGTCTATGCCTGTATAATCAAAACCATTTTCCACAAAAACGGCGGCGTCTCGTCCAGCTCCACAGCCGAGGTCAATAACTTTTTTGCCGTCAATAATGCTTTTGTAAAAATCAAATTCTTCAATCCAAAAATGAGCAAAATGTCCTGCGCTGTAGCCGGACGCAATTTTGTCATAAGTTTCCTTGGTTTTTTGCTTGATGTCCATAGTTACTTCAACTTTTGTTGTATCTGTTTAATTTGCTGGTCAACCAACTTATCCTATTTGGCTGGAGGTTTTTAACAAAATCCGAATCGAATTTCAGCAAAAATCATAATGGGCGGGCGGAATTCCTCCCCACGCCCCTCCTTCCGCCCGCCAAAAAGCGGCTGAGGCGGAATGGCAATTTCCATTTTTTCTTTGGCGGCATTAATTAAATAATTTTATCAACCCACAGAACTAAGCCTCCTCTTTTAAATCCATATCTTTCGACAAACTTAGCAAATAACTCCTGATCTTCGGCATTCACACAAAGCATAATATAAGTATATCCAAGATTTTTAACCCGCTTTAATCCTTCTTCTGTTAATTTTGCGGCCACACCCAATCCGCGAGCGGATGGTGTTACATAAAGATTCTCCCAAGTAACTTTTTTTGTTGGTATGTGAGCAGAATAAAAAGAAAAACCAATAATTTCATTATTTGTTTTTGCTACCAATAGCACATCATTAGGACTTTGGCACCATTTTTCTAATTGTTTTTTACTCCAAAAAATTCCACTAGCACTAGCAAACTCTTTCTGCGAGATGCCTAGCTTATAAATCTCATCAATATCTTCAATATTCATTTTAGATATTTGAAAATCCATATGTTATACATTATTCAATATCAGCTATGCCTGTTTTATTTATAATTCCTAATTTATCCCTTAGAGTTTTAAACTCGTCGCTCTTAATTATTTTTACTACTAATTCGTCAAATTTTCCTAGTCCGGGATACAAAATAACCGAATATAATTCATTACGGTCAATGACTGAAACCCCGTTCAAAAATAATGGCAATTCCTGCAAAACATACAGAGCTACCGACTCGGCTCGATCTTTTGATATAGTGCGTCCTCGTATTTTGAGCATTTCGTTGGAAATTTCCATTACCGAATCATAAAAAACCTTTTGTTTAGCAAATTCCCTCATAAATAACTCTCTTTGCCTTATGACTTTTGGCGTTAGAGTATCATCATAGTTAGCGATAATAATCTTCTTTTGGTCTTTTGCGGGCAATCTTGAAACAATTACTTCGACTTCTTGTCTTTTCTCATCTTCCATTTCGAAAGCCCTTTTTAATGATTGCGCTCTGCTCAAATTATCAATATACCTTAGATTAGAAGCTTGGAGTCTCCCTGGGATTAAAATTAACAAAGACTTTTTAGTATGCTTGAGTCCAAAATCAATAAGTTTTTCAAGATTATTTTTTGTAAACCATTTATTGCCTAAACTTAAACCCATCCAAAGATTATATCTTTTATTAAAGATGTCTTCTTTGGGAATTAATAATGTTTCTTTTATTTGAATTATTTCCATATACGATTAATCTTGTATAATCACGCCAAAATTATTTTATTCACAATAATAAAAGACACCGCCAAATTGATTTTTTTCCTGAAAACTTAAGCCGTCATAATCTTCAAGCTCGATTGCAAAAAATCTTTTTAGGCCAGAGACATTGTAATAGCCATTTGTTTCAAGAAACCTCATTCGTTCTTGAAAATTAGCAGTGCCAGTTTGACCTATCTTTATTAGGCCCGAAACCGCTGTTGTCATTATGTAAATAATTCCTTTCATATTTTTTATTTAAACAATTCCGCCACTGGCACACCCCGCTATCATACCAAAGGCAGACAGGAAGGCGGGCAGACTGGGCTCTGTATTCCGCCCGATTTAATTTTAACTCAAAAACAAAAAATTCTCAATCTTTTGATTGAGGATCAAAGCATGATTTGCTTGAAAATTCATCCGCCGAAGCGAGGAGCGAAGCCCCGAGCGAGGCGGGAAACGCAAACTTTACAAATTGGCTGGGAGACATGGATTCGAACCATGATTAACGGCTTCAAAGGCCGCTGTCCTACCATTAGACGATCTCCCAAAATTTAATTTTAATTTTCCACATTACCGCTGTCCTATCCTGGGTTGGCAGAAATATGCCAAGGGGCATATTTCTGATCATTCGGCTGCGCCCCAAACGGGCTGGCCTCATTTCCAACCCGTCTCGTCTGCCAGCTGGCAGACTCGACCCATTCCCTGCCTGCCGGCAGGCAGGGACGATCTCCCAATAAGGGCCGACTTAGGCCCAAACTTTTAAACGACGGCTGGTTTTATATTTGCCGGTTTTGTTTAATTTTTTAGTTTTGCCAACTTCACGCCATTTTAATTTGGGCACTTTGGCTCGAGGGTCGCGACGATTCTTTTTGGGCATAAAATTAAAAATGTTTAATTTAACTAAAATTGCCTGAATCCAGGCAATTTTAATTTAACACAAAACGATAAAATTTTCAACTTTAAACCTTAAGATATTTGGTCAGAGCCAGGCTGCTGCTTATCACATTTAAAACCGTGATGCCAATGAGTTCGCTGGCAAAAATTTTAATAAAGTTATCGTTGAAATATTTGCTGATATTAAAATCAAAACCAAAGAAAGCGGTCAGGTGCGGCTGGAGAAAAGACAAAATGCCGTAAATAACTATGGTGGCGACAACACAGGCAACCAGACCAGAAATAACATTTTCCAAAATAAAAGGCGCGCGAATAAACCAATTATTGGCGCCGACCAGTTTCATAATGCCGATTTCATTTTGATGGGTAAAAATGGCGATGCGCACCGTGTTAAAAACAATTAAAACCGCGATGACGACAAAAATCAAACTGATTATCAATCCGCCCTTTCTGATGTTGTCGGTAATAGAATTGATGCGGCTGATAACTAGCTGGTGGTCGTCATAACTTTTATTTTCAATTAGCTCGGTGTAAGCCGGATTGTCAATGGCCTTGAGAATTTCCGGATAATCAGCCAACTCTTTGGCCTTGATGACCAAAGTGGCGCCCAAGGGATTGCCGGCCAATTCAGTAAGCGTTTCCTGAATAATTTGGTCGCTTTGATGGCGGGCCTTGAATTGAGCCAAGTTGTCATCGGGAGAAAAATAAGCGACACTTTTAGCTTGCGACAAGGTTTCCAAATGCGACTTAATCTCGGCGATTTTGCTTTCTTTGACATCACGCTTGAAATAAACGGAAACATCTATTTTGTCTTTGACGGCAGCAATCGCCGAATCAGAAATGGCGTTGAGCGCCACCAAAAAATTAATCGATAGAAAAGCCAAGGCGATAATAAAAATAGTGGCCAGCGACAGCCAGATATTGCGCCAGAACGATTGCAGGGCAAAAATGATACTGCGATGAATAGCGGCCAAAAACATAAATTAAAAAATTATAATTTAAATGACATACTTGCCGACTTTTTGATCTTGAGATACCCGCCCATCATCTAAGGTGATCACTCGCTTTTTTAAGGAATTAACAATCTCCTTATCATGGGTAACTAAAACCACCGTAGTGCCAAAGTCATTAATCTTCAAAAGCAAATTGATAATATCCTTGGAGGTGAGAGCGTCCAGGTTGCCGGTCGGTTCATCGGCCAAAAGCACCTTGGGCCGATGAATCAAGGCGCGGGCAATGGAAACGCGTTGTTTTTCGCCACCCGAGAGCTGATTGGGGTAGCGGTCAGTTTTATCCTCCAAACCCACGATTTTGAGCACTTGCGGGACGATTTTATGAATACGGCTCTTGGTGTTGCCAGACACCTGCAAAGCAAAAGCCACGTTTTCAAAAACAGTTTTTTTGGGCAATAATTTGAAGTCCTGAAAAACCACGCCAATCTGCCGCCGTAAAGCCGGAATCTGGCGATTTTTGATGTCAGTGATGTCCCAGCCGCCGATAATTATTTTGCCGGCGTCGGGGCGAATTTCCGCAATCAACAAGCGCACGATAGTGGTTTTGCCCGAGCCGGACTGGCCGACAATGGAAACAAATTCACCCGGCTCAATGTGCAAGGAGACGTCTTTAAGCGCAATGGTCTGCGGCGGAAATTTTTTGGTGACTTTGACTAAACGGATCATAAAGCGATTTTATTCGGTTTTACTTTCAATTAAAGGCGTGACTTTTATTTTAATAATACCGGCTCTGACAGAAGCAATCTGGCTAAAAGCAGCTTTGGACAAATCCAGCACCCGCTCCCGACAAGGACCCATCTTTTTTTGCTCTTTCTCGGTCCAATCCTGGCAGGCCTTGGGGCCATAATCTTTGACAATCACAGTCACCTCTTTGCCATTGTCCAAATTTTGTATTTTTAATCTGGCATCCTGGGCAAAATCGCGGCTGGCGGCAATTAAATCCTTTTTGTAGCGTTTATGGACATACCAGGAGGCCTCGCCAACCAGCTCCGGCTCGTTAAATAAGCCAAAAATTATTTTGGGCTGGGAGTTAACTGAAAAGGAAATTATTTTTTTCAAAGTGTCGCGGCTGGCAGATAATTTTTTAAAGGCCAGCTCGACTTCGTCATAATAATAGAGCTCTTGAAAATAACTACTATCCTGATATTTCAAATTAACTGTTAGCGGCTGGGCCAAGGCTTGCCCCGGAGGCAATTCCAATTCCAGAGCGTAAAGGTCGCTGGCCGGGCTTAATGGGGAAGGATCATTAAAAAATTGGCTGATTTGGTCTTTGGCGACCAAGGTCGTGGCTTTGACAAACAAACGGCCGCTATCAATAGCGCCAGCCGGAATATTTATTAAAACCTCACCGGCCGGTGAAACCAGTTTTTGATCGGCGCTAAGCGGAAAATCAAAGCTCTGCCAAATAAAAAAATCCTCGGCGCTGGCTTTAACTCGCGGCCATAAAAAAATCAAGCTGGCCAGAAGACATAATAAGAAAAACTTGTTTCTACTGAATGTTGTCATTTTTGATAATTAACGCTATATTAGATAATGACAAGAATGTTTGGGCGAGATTAGTTAAGCGGTTTAACGCTGCCTTCCCAAGGCAGGAAGACGGGTTCGACTCCCGTATCTCGCTTGGCCAAATTTCAAGCCGACCTGGCTCAATGGTAGAGCGACGGTATCGTAAACCGTAGGTTGTGGGTTCGATTCCCACGGTCGGCTCTAATCTTATTTCACATACTTTTTAATCTGGGCTTGATTGAGCAGTTCCCTGATATATTCGTCGATATCAACTCTGATTAAGATGTGCCGGGCCTTGACGCTCTCTTTGCCGTCCTCTGGATTGGCAAGTTTTTTTTCCACTTTAACAATGTGATAGCCCAGGCGATTTTTGATTAACTGGCCATAAACCGTTTCATTGGGCAGGGAAAAAATAATCGCCTCCAATTCCGGCGCCACCTCGCCTCTAGTCAACCAACCCAAATCGCCGCCAATATTAATGCCCGCTTCATCTTGAGTAAATTGCTCGGCCAAAGTTTCAAAATCAGCCCCTTTGGCCAACGCCAACCTTAAAACCTGTTCAGCCAAGGACTTGGCTTTTTTGTTAATTTCTAAAGCTTGATCCTGCGCGATAGCTTCCTGCAGTTTATCGCGGGCAATTAAGAATTTAAGAACCTTATCCCCAAACTGACTTAAATTTAAATCATATAATTTTTTAACGGCGCTTTCGGCTGGCTGCCGGCCGCCCAACTGCGCCACTAATTTATCCAAACTGTTTTTTATTTCTTCTTCACTGACATTTTGCCGGCGGCGCGCCAGCTCTTTATCAACCAAGGCCATGGCCGCCAGCCGGTAAAACAGATTATTTTCCAAATCCTTATCCTTGGCGGCGGTCAAATCACCACCCAGGCCTTCTCGATTATGAGCCAAGGCAAACTTTAAAACTCGCAAATCAGCCAAATAATCAGCCAGACTTATTTTTTGGCCAGCCACTTCGCCGGCCGGCAAACGGAAAATACCGGCCACCGCATAACTTAGCGGGTCATTAAATTTCCACCGGTACAAACCCCAAACATCCAAAGCGATAGCCAAAAGAAACGCCAATAGCAAAGCGCCAACCGATAAAATGGTGGTTTTTCTAACAGCGGCCGGTAACAAAGAAAAATTTTTATCTCCCATGGAAGATACTTGTTTTAATTCGGTGGCCAGAGGAGTAATACTTGATTTAGGAGCTATTGTTCTGGCGGTCGGCCTAGTGTCTTGGGGAGCAGAAAGCGGCCTAACATTTTTTTTAAAACCGTCGGTTCTGGTTTTATGTTTTTTGACAACACTATTAATTTTATCCAACTCATCCAAAACGTCTTGCTTGAGGTGAGCTCGCCTGGCTGGCGTTAAGTTGTTGTTTTTGACCGGCATTTATTTAAAATTTATTTATTGCCAAAAAAATATCGCCACCATTTTTGCGGATTACTGGGTTCAGCCGCCGGCGTCAGCAGCTCTAAATTGCTGCCACTGCTGGTGCTGGTGTTTTGCCGCAGGATTAAAACCACCCGTTCGCCGGGCTTTTGCAAGCCCAGTTTAAGCCGCGCCTCCTTTTCTAACTGATTGCTGCCAGACCACGAACTGATTAAATTATTGAGTTCAGAATTCTGCTGCTGCAAATCTTTAATTTGATTATTTAAATCATTAACCTGCCGGTCAATCCGATAACGATTAATGGTTTCTTTTACCAAGTTAAAAGCGACCACGGCCACCAAGAGCAAACCGACGATTATCAACCAAGAACGATGGCCGAAAATTCGCTTATCTGAATGAATAGCGCTCATGTTTTATTATAGCATAAATTTAATCGGCAATCAGCTTTTGAAACTCTTCGGCTCCAACCTTTTCTTTAATTTTATAAAGCAGGCGCCAAGCCCGATCATCCTGACCCGACTGGCCAGAAGTAAACAGCTCTTGATAATAAATAATTTCGTTCATGATTTTTTCCGGATGGCGAATAGTGGGCAGCTGTAATTTAAAGGTGGCTTCCGCCAAGGTAACATAAACATCGCCCAGCCGCCACAGAAAACCCCTAAGACCCCTGGAATCGCAACTAACATCCTGAATTTTAGCGTACAAAACGCTAGAGAGAGAAAAATTGAAAAAACCATGATGCACCATGTCAATCACCCGCTTGTTGGTGAGAATAAAAATATTCAAGCGGTAGTCCAGATAAATTTTAACCAACACAACAAAGCCGGCTAAAAAAATTATACTGCCGGCCGCCAAGCCGACTTGATCTTTCTGCAACAAGGGAAAAAGCAAAAAAAACGGCAAAATCAGCAAAACGGCCGATACCATAATTTGCCGCCACCAAAACCACAAAGAGCGACGGTAAATTCTGATTATTTTTTCTTCATCGCGCAGTTTGATTTTACTGATAATAATTTTATCGAGCATAACGGTCAAATAGTCATTATATTATAACACAAAAAACATTCTTCTTAAAATCCATTGCCAAAACAAAAATTGTCTGCTATAATATATTTTGTTCCAACTTGGGACGTTAGCTCAGCCAGGTAGAGCAACAGCCTTTTAAGCTGATGGTCGCAGGTTCGATTCCTGCACGTCCCAAAAGCCACAAAAATCTTGACTTCCAAACTCGCCGTGAAGGCGGGTTTTTATATTTTCTAAAAGCTGGATAAACTGTTTAAAAGAACAATTTGCTAAAAGAAATATCATCGGTTAAAATAGATAAAACATTAAAAATTTCCATGCAAGAAATCAAAGAAATCCTTTTAAAAATCAAGGTTTTTAATCAACCCCAAACCACCAAAAATTTTCCGGCTAAAGAATGGTCTTATTACCAACGCCGCCGGCGCACCATCCTGCGCGAACTGGAAGAAAAGCCAATTTTTTAATTTATGCCAGACAGCCACATTGAAAAACTGCCACCGCAAAACCTGGAAGCCGAACAATCGCTTCTGGGCGCTTTACTGATTGACAAAGACGCCATTATTAAAATCGCCGACCTCCTGACGCCGGACGATTTTTACCAAACGCATAACGCTCTGATTTTTGAAACTATTTTGGAATTGTTTGAAAGGCGCGAGGCCATCGATCTTTTAAGTTTGACCAGCCGGCTGGAAGAAAAAAAATACTTGGAAAAAATCGGCGGCCGCAGTTATTTGGTGAGTCTGACGAATCAGACACCCTCGGCGGCGCACGTCGTTTCCTACGCCCAAATTATTCAAAAAAAAGCCACCCTAAGGCGACTGATTACGGCGGCCAACACGATTTTAGAGCTGGGCTATCACGAGGAGCAGGAAGTCAACGAAATTCTGGATAAAGCCGAGCAATCAATTTTCGGCGTCTCGCAAAAATATCTTAAAGAAAAATTCACGCCCATCAAAGAAATACTTTCTGGGGCCTTTGACAGAATCGACGAATTACACCGCGAGAAAGGCAAGTTGCGAGGACTGGCCACCGGCTTTAAGGAACTGGATAACCTTTTAGGCGGTCTGCAAAAATCGGACTTGATAATTTTGGCGGCACGACCGTCGGTGGGTAAAACCTCTTTAGCTCTGGACATCGTCCGCCAGGCGGCCGTTAAATTCAAAAAAACCGTCGGAGTGTTTTCCTTAGAAATGTCCAAAGAACAACTGGTAGACCGTTTGATCTGCGCCGAAGCGGGCATTGGATTGTGGAAAATGCGGACTGGAAAACTGTCGGATAGCGGCAATGATTTTCCACGCATCGGCCAAGCCATGAGCGAACTGGCCGAAAGCCATATTTACATTGATGATTTTGCCAACACCAATGTTATGGAACTACGCACTAAAGCGCGACGGTTGCAATTGGAACACGGCCTGGATTTAATTGTTTTGGATTATCTGCAACTAATGGAAGGCGCCACCAATCGCTACAGCGACAATCGCGTGCAGGAAATCGCCGAAATCTCCAGAGCCCTGAAAGGGATTGCTCGCGAATTGAATGTGCCGGTTTTGGCGCTGTCGCAATTGTCACGCGCCGTGGAAGCCACCAGGCCGGCCATTCCCAAATTGTCGCACCTAAGGGAATCCGGCTCCATTGAACAAGACGCCGACGTGGTGATGTTTATCTACCGCAAAGCGGCAGACCGCGGCTATGATTACAATAACCTAAGCGATGAGGAAAAACATCTGGCGGAAATCCATATTGCCAAACACCGCAACGGCCCGACCGGCATGCTGCATTTATTTTTTAATGAAGAGACGGTCAGTTTTAACAATCTGGAAACCAAAATTACGGCGCCGGCCGGCCTTGACCATGAAGTCAAAGTAAATTTTTAAAAATAAATAAAGGACGTATGTCGGGAAACCCGGGCATACGTCCGGAGGGCGGGATAAGCCACCACGCCGTGTTCTCAATCGTGGGTTGAAGGGGGAGGGTGAGAAGCGTTCGGTAAGTGGCTAACCCATGGGGGGAGGCAAAAAACTGACGCCAACCAGCGAAATGGTCGAGGGGGCGTTTACTCCGACAGCCAAGGGTTGAGGCGGGCGTGTGTGTGTTTCAAACTGCATCCTAGCCCACCAACGAGAAGGCGGCGGCCGGAGCACAACAAACAACTATCGCTGATTGGCGGCAGAAAAAGAGACATAAAGACAAAAGAACTGAATCTTGATTTAGTATAGAATAAAACAATTTAAAAAGCAAATAAAAAAAGAGGGGGCCGTAACCCGCAGGTATACGGTCCCCGATCTAGTGCCGCCTCCACAATCAGAGGCGGGAATCGCGCGCTGCTCACAGCCACGCGATTCTCTACATCCCCTATTACAGAGATGTTTGGTGATGGCGCCGGCGCCAAGCGCGACGTTTTATATGGGGGAGTCCGACGCGTATAGGCAACGCCATCTGAACAGACCCCCTACGCAACGCTGCTATTGTCGCCGCTGGCCTTGGCGCCGGCTGATTTCGACGGGTGCCTCCACACGACCGCTCCCCCGTAATTCCACGACCCCAATGGTGGTCTCAATGAATGGAACCTTGAAGAGCGGACAAGGCACGCGCCGCCGCACGCGGTCACGTCTTCGCCGACCGCTTCGCCGAATTCGAACTTTCATTAAAGACCGTGAGCATCAACTTCGGACTTCCTCTGATCACCTTCTTGATCCTCCTGTTTGCGGCTCGCGAGAGCCGGCCACGCTAGTAATCGCCAACCAACAAGCGCACTGCCACCACTCACAACTTACTTCAGCGACCACAAACTTGTCGGTTTAACGCTAATCAGCACTGGAATGTACTTTATTAAAGTGTATCACATTAGATATTTTTTGTCAATCTTTTTGTTGGCAAAAATTGTGGAAAAATCATAATTTTAGCTAAAATTACACAAAAAATAAAAGACCTTGCCATCAATGACTTCTGTGGATATAATAAACAAAAATCAAACCATAGTAAGTGTATTCACCAAAAATCCAAAATCTGATCAATCAATTTGCTAAATTACCAAGCATTGGCCCCAAAACCGCCCAACGACTGGTTTTTTATTTACTCAAACAATCCCCGGCCGAACTAAGCCGTTTTGGCGAAGCCATAGAAAAAATCAAAGACAGCGTCCGGCAATGCGGCCAGTGCTTTAATTTTTCCGAGGGCGATCCCTGTCTGATTTGCGCGGACAACCGCCGCGAGCGTGATTTGCTGTGTGTAGTGGAAAAACCCCAGGATGTCATGGCTCTGGAAAAAACCAAAGGTTTTAACGGCCTTTATCATGTGCTGGGCGGTAATATTAACGCTTTGGAAAACCTAACTCCGGACAACATTAAAATTAAAGAATTAGAAACCAGAATCAAAACCGGCGCCGTTAAAGAGATAATTCTAGCGCTTAATCCTGATTTGCCGGGCGAAACCACTTCTTTATACCTAATAAAATTATTAAAGCAGTTTCCCGATTTAAAAATCACCCGCCTAGGCCGCGGCCTGCCCATGGGCGCTGACCTGGAGTATGCCGATGAAATCACCCTGGAAAACGCTCTAAAATCCAGACAAACTTTATGAATACAAAAAACAGGCCGGCTCAATTGACCGGCCTGTTTTAAGTTGGTTTAAATTTTGCTGATGGCCAGTTCGGTAAAATTTTGCCGCTGGCCGAATTTTTTTTGCTGCCGGGTCTTGGGTTTGTACTTGATACCAATGACTTTGCGGTGTCTGCCTTGGCCAACCACTTGTGCCTCTACTGGTGAATCTAAAACGGGAGCGCCGATTTCCAAGGCTTCGCCGTCGGCAATCAACAGGGTTTCCAAATTTATTTTTTCCCCGGCTTGGACCGCCAATTTTTCCACTTTGATTTTTTTGCCAACTTCCACCAAATACTGTTTGCCGCCGGATTTGATAACTGCGATTTTCATAAAAACTCCAAAATTTAATAATTAAATACCTAGCCAGTTTACACTTTTGGCCTTATTTTGTCAAATGCGATTCAATCCGATCGCCGATTTTGAGTTCCCAAAGCTCCACCGAACCGGCTTTAACTTCCAAAACGCGATTGATGAAAGTTTTGGGCTGATAAATAGTCAGGGGTTCGCCGGCCAAAGGCGCTGGAGCGTTCTGTTCCCAGCCGACCACTAAATCATCTTTAAGCCAAATAATATCCAAAGGAAAATTCATGTCTTTCATCCAAAAACTGGGCACTAAATAACGGTCATAGACAAAAAGCATACCGCGATTTTGGGCTAAAAATTTCCGGCCGCCTAAACCCTTGGCAAAATCCTTCGAGGTGATCGGTAATTCCACTACAATTTTTTGGCCGCCAATAATCAGCCACGCTGATCTGGAAGCCGTTTCTAAAGAATAAATCAAAGCAAAAATGGCAAACAAAACAACAGCGGCGGTCAGGCCGGTGAAAATTTTACTTTGAGAAATTATTTTTATATCAAGCATGCTGTTTATTTTTAAAATAAATCAAGAGCGATAAAAACGACATCAGTAAAATAACCAACCCCAAACCAAATAGTTTACCGAAACCCTGACTAAAAATGGCCAGCCAGCCAAAAATCAAAGAAACCAAATACAAAAACAACACGGCGCCGCGACTGGAAAAACCCAAAGTCAACAAACGAAAATGCAAGTGTTTACGGTCGGCGTGAGAAAATGGCGATTCACCACGCAACCAGCGATGAACAATCACCCAAAAAACATCCAACGCCGGAATACCCATGACCAACAGGGTAGTGGCGATTTTGGAGCCGGAAATAATCGAGAGCACGCCTAAAATAAAACCCAAAAAAATACTGCCGCCCTCGCCTAAAAATATTTTGGCTGGATACCAATTAAATAATAAAAAACCCAGGGCCGAGCCGGCGATAATCAGAGCCCAGGCGCCGGTGGCGGAATTGGCCACATCCCAATCCAAGCTAAGCAAAAAAATCATCAGGGCCGCGATGGCGGCCACGCCAGAAAGCAAGCCGTCTAGACCGTCCAAAAATTTAGTGGTGTACATCATGCCCAAAAGCCAGAAAAAAGCCAAACCAGCGCCTAGAAGCGGCGACAGATAAATGATGGCGTTCGTTGGGGTATAAACGGGGTTGGTGATAAAAGTTATTTTTATGCCGGAAAACAACACTACTAAAACGGCCATTAGCGGCCAAATAATTTGCTGCCAAGGCCGCAGATTATATTTGTCATCCCAAAAGCCGCCCAGCATTATCAAACAAGCGGCCCAAAATATCCCCCACAAAAAATGGTCGGGAACGCGGGAAAAATTTGCCAGATGAAAAAAACGAAAAATTGCCAAAACAAAAAAAGAAGAGCAAAAAATCGCCAGACCGCCCAAAAGTGGAGTCGGCTGGGAATGAATCTTTCTATCAGCCGCCGGCTTATCAATAATTTTGCATTTTAACGCTAACCACCTTACTATCGGAACCAGGCATATTGTCAAAATAAAACTAGAAACAAAAGCGCTAAAATAAATCAAATTAAGATTGTTCATAATTTACAACCTGCCAGTTTTAATTGAATCTCTAATGGCGGACATTAGTCGCAAATAAAAATCCAGATTATTCAGCGTGGCCAGCCGCATTCCTAACGGCTCACTGGTTTTAAATAAATGATGCAGGTAGGCCTTGGAATAATGTTTTAAATTGGTGCTGTTGATGGGCGAAAAATCTTTGGCAAATTTAGCATTAGTGATATTGATTGTTCGGTGGGATGATTTACCGCTGACCAATAAGCGCTGACTCTTGGCCAAATACAGTCGGCCATGGCGCGCTTCGCGGGTCGGAATCACACAATCAAACATGTCCACTCCCCTTTTGACCGCTTCTAAAATATTTTCCGGCGTGCCCACGCCCATCAAGTAACGCGGCTTATTTTTTGGCATTGGCGGGCAAAGATAGTCCAAGACTTTATACATCTCCATATTGCTCTCCCCTACGGCCAAACCGCCAATAGCATAACCATCAAAATCAAGTTTAACTAAATCAGTCAAAGATTTCAAACGCAGGTCTTGGTAAATTCCTCCCTGAATAATGGCAAAAATTAATTGCTTGTGGCCAACTATCCGGTGATCACTTGCAACTTTTTTTGCCTGTTTGGCCCATTTGGTAGTAATTTCTACTGCGCTTGCTACTTCCTTTTTTGAAGCGGTAGATGGCGGGCAAACATCTAAAATCATGGCCACGTCCGAACCAATTATTTTTTGAATCTGTAAAACCTTCTTGGGCGTTAAAAAATGTTTACTGCCGTCTAAATGCGAACAAAATTCTACGCCGCCCGGTAAAATTTTTCTGATTTTTGACAAAGAAAAAACTTGAAAACCGCCGCTATCAGTTAAAATCAAACCAGGCCAATTCATCAACTGATGCAAACCCCCAGCTGCTTTTAAAACTTTCAAGCCCGGGGTTAAATAAAGATGATAAGTATTGGAAAGAATGATTGACGCGCCCAAACATTTTAATTCTTCGCTGGTAAGGTTTTTTACCGCGCCCTTGGTGGCAATGGACATAAAAAACGGCGTGATGATTTCGCCGTGAGCCGTGGCTAATTTTCCCAATCGCGCTTGAGATTTTTTGGATTGTTTTACGAGTTTAAACATTTCATACCAACCACGCTTCGGCGAATTGCCGAAGTGATTTTATTTTTGAAAATTTAATTATTTTGGCTATTCCACAATACCGCTTAACTGTCCTAAGATCGGATCATTGAAAGCCGTGGTGATGGCTTTGATATTTTTGGAAATATTGGCGCCAGTGTTAGTGTCTTTGGCGGTCAAAGTCGCCTCGGAGAGCAAAACCAATACCCGGCCCAGGTCGTCTTCAGTGGGCGTGATACTGACATTAAAAGTCGCTTGGGCTTGACCGACAGTCTTGGGCAAGCGGGAAATCAGCCAAGTGACTTTTTTGGAAGTGGAATTAAAAGCCACATCGCCGACCGTGTGATTTTCTTTGTTGTCCCAGCTGGCGGTCTTGGGCAAAGTAGCCACCACCCGGATATTTTCTATGTCGTGCATGTTATTTTCCAATTGCAAACGAATATTGTAAACCGAAGTTTTATTAACCCGCGGCTGAATGGGGCCCAAACCCAAAGGCACGTTATCTTCGCTGTAATAACGGGCTTGAACGCCGAGCGACAAATCGGAATTGATAGAATTAACAATGGTTTGGCTGCGAACCGTGGACTCGCCGCTGGCCTCGCCGGTCTGCTGGAATTTAGCTTCCACATAATTTTCTAAGCTAAATTTACTGACCTCGCCATCCACTTCATCGGCGTCTTTTATTTTTATTTGCCAATTAATTTCCCCTTCTTCACCGGGGCTTAATTTTAACAATTTAGGAATATTTTTTCCGGTCCAGGTAATGGTGCTGTTGCTGATTTTACCGTTTTTCTCATCCTGTAGGCTGCTCCAGTCAACAATTTCCGAATCCAAGTGAGCGATAATCTGAACATTCTTTAATTCTTCCTGACCGGCATTTTTAAAAGTCAAAGAATAAACCAGTTGGTCGCCGAAATTAGCCGATTGGTCTTCGGCCGAGCCGTTGATAATCAACTGCAAATCCAATTGGTCCTTAACAATAGTGGTGACTAATGTTTCTTCGTTTTGCGGATAAAAATCACCGTTTTTTTTGATTTGCAAACGCGCTTTGAACTCTTTATTACCGCCATCGGCGGCCGCTGAATAATTACCCTTCAACTTGATGCTGCCTTGGGCCTTGGCCTTCAGCTCGGCCAGCGACCAGACATTACTGGTCCCCTCTTTGGGCTCTGGCTGGGATTTATCAAAAACAAAACCCGATGGATAATCAGCGACAACTTCCAAATCCTGATAATCTTCCTCGCTTAAATTTTCGTATTTAATCTCATATTCGGCGGTTTGATTGGCCAATAATTTGTTGGGGCCGATTAAATCTAAACTCAAAACCGAAGAAGAAACCTTAACATCAACAATCGCCTCCTGCTTAAAGACGGCGTTTAAATTGGCGGGCTTGAAATTAACCACCGCCTTAAAAGTGAGATTAGCGTCCAAAGGAGCCAGGGCCTTACCTTTGACTTCTATTTTCTGCGTCTCGCCGACCTTAAGCACGCTAAAATCCCAGCCGTTGTTTTTGTCGCCGGTGGGCTGGGGGTTGGCTCCTAGATATTCAAAATCATCAGGATAAAAAATCTCCACCCGAGCGTTGTATAAATTTATCTTTTCATTATTGGCAATAATCAGGGTATAGGTGGCTTCTTGGCCGGAAACCACAGTGATGGGCGTATCGATTTTTAAAGAAACCCTTTCATTGGTAAATTTGTCTTCTTGAGTGCCGCTAAAAATAAAAAAACCGGCAATGGCGGCAACAAGCACCACACTTAAAAAGCCAATTAAAGTATAAAGCACCGTTTTCCAAACCGGACGCTGGGCGCTGTCTAGTTTAGTCAGGTCGGGAATTTCGCCGTTGCCATCGGTGTAGACTGCCACCAACTCCCGTTGAATATTTTTGTTCTTACCGCCGGCCGGCTTAATTTCTGGTTTGTTGTTCTTTTTATTTTTTTTGCTGATTAAATCAGCCAGATCGTCTTGCATGGTGTCGACGCTTTTGGCAAAAAATTTTGGCGCGGCGGCCGGATTGTTTTTTTCAGACATGATTATCAAAAATTATTTATTTTTCTTTTAAGCCCACCAAATAAAAAAGGTCGCCGGTCAGCCGGCCAGAGAAACCGGCACTATCGGTTTCTTTGTCTAAAGCCGGATAAGTGTTGTTTAAGATAAAATTTTCCGGATAAACCACCCGGCTTATCAGCTCATCATCACCACTGCCGGGCTGTTTCTGCACCAATAAACTGTAAGAATCATAATTAACCGGCGGCGCGAAAGCGGCCGCCAGCCGACCGGCCAAATTCTGGGGTACGGCGTTGATTTGCGGATTAATTTTAAAAGGCAGCTTATAAACTAAAAGTAGTTCCTGCGACTGGCCGGGTTTTAAATCCGCCCAGTTGGCGAAAACCGTCTTGCCGCTTTCCTCGTAAATCCGCGTTTGGGAATCAGCGTCGATTAGCGCCGTTTCTTCGGCCACCAGATCAGAATCAGAATGCAGATAACTTTCTGGTTTCCTTTGGCCGGATTCCCGAGGCCAACTAAAACCGTTGGCGGCCAACAACTGGCTGCCTGAAGGCACATAGAAACGCAGATAGCTACGGTTGGTTTGAGTGGTAAAGTCCGCATCAATCGGCCCAAAATGGTGACGGCTGATGAGCACTTGGTTAAATACTGAACCATCAAGTAAAATATTGGCTTGGTGGTAGATTTTTTGCCTGATGACACTATCGGTTTTACCGCCGCCAATATTAGTGCTAACCACTTGCAGATAATCTTTCTCCGACTGGCGCAAACCGCCGTCCCAACGTTTGGCCACCACCAGTTTTTGCAATCTCTCATCAGATAAATTGACTAAGATGTCTTTTTCTTTCAGGCCTTGACTAAGCACCGCTAGCAACTGGGGCAAATCTTGCGGCTCTAAAGAAAAAAGTCGCTGCATTAGCTGAGCTGACAATTCACCCAAAATCGCCTTGGGCTTAGCGCGGTCGGGATTTTCTATTTCTATATTTTTCTGAATTTCTCTTTCAAAATTGACGGCGGTAATCGTTTTATTATATCCTGGTAATTTAATATTGCCGACAACTTCCAATAATTGTCCGAGCCAATCGGAATTAATGGCGATTACACCATCAACCGTAGGACCGCCGCTTTTATTATAAAACCAAGCGATTTTTTTGGCCGACCGTGACCAATCTGGCCACCAGTTAGCGTCTTGAAATTCCCAACGCGTATTGACCATTTGCAGGGCCGGCGGCGGCGCCAATAATTCGTTAAAACCGGCGCGGACGTCATAGGTTCCGCCAGCGGGCAGCTCCAAATTTTTAATTTTGCCTTTTTCCAAGTCAACCAAAGCAAAACTGCCCATAAAGCCGCCGGAAGCCCGGAGTTCATTGTCGTTTTGAAAGATTACTAAATAACGCCGCAAACCCGCGTCACCCAAAAAAGCCACGCTCCAATCGGCTAAATCTTGTAATTCTTTTAGGCCGCCAATCAACGACGGTAGCTTATCTTTAAATTTTACAAGTTGGCCGCGATTATCCTCTGGCAGGCGACGTAAATCAAGACGGCGCAAATTATCTTGAGCGGCCTCCAGCTTGGCAATAACTATTTTGTTTTCTTGGGAAAAACTTTTTATTTTGTCTGTCAGCGGCTGAGTGGAGGAAGCCGTCAAAAAATTCAAGCCAGTGGTGAGATGCTCGCCGGCGCTGGAAAGATTATCGCCCAAGGCCAATAAATTCTGGCCGCTTTTTAAAATGCTGTGGGGTAAATATTGGGCGGTCAGAGTTAAAATTGACTTAATTTCTCCCAATTGATTATGAGCTGAAACAAAATTCTGGTTGGCCGAAGAAAAATAATTACCGGCCGCCTGAAAATTAAAGGCCAGCAGTTCATTCTGCGCCTGCTTTAAATCACTTAAGGCCATTTCTGATTCGCCCAGCACCAAACCCTTGACTTGCTGCACTTTTTGCCAATAAGTAAATGATTTTAGGGGCAAAGCTACCAGCAAAGCTAAAAGAAAAAAAACACCGACTGACTTTAAAGACAACCGCCATAAAGCCACAGGCCAAAAAAAAGAAAATTTTTCGCTAAAAGATTTTTTAGGCAAAGCTAGACGCGCAATTTTTTCTTCTTTAGCCAAGGGTGCGGCTACTCGCGTCGGCCAGCTAAAAATAAACCAGCGTTTTTTGACAGCGGGAGCGGTTTTTTTATCAGTCGTGGCCAATTTGGTAATCTTTTTAACCGCCGTTTTCGAAGACCAAGTATAAACTTGACTAGCGGCCTTTGGTCGACTGTTGGCAGTAAAATTTATCTCCTCATCACGCCACCGTCCAACCACTTTTAACAACATTAAAATATAATAACCAAAACTGTAAAAATTAAGCCAGATCTTTTGCAAACCGAAAAAAATAACCATGAAAAAATTGACTAATGTCACCTCCTGCCAAGCCAAAACCGCCTGCTCTGATACCAGTCGCTTTTGACCACGCGCCAGCGGCAGTTGCGGAGAAAAATCTATTTGCTGCCAAGGCCGGCCAATCAACCCGACCACTCGCGTCGGCCAGACACTAAAAAATTTGAGTATTTCGCTACTGGAAAAATCAAACAGCCACAATAAATTAAGTTGAGATAAAACATTTCTCGCCGGCAAGCGCTCGTAAGAAACCGCGTCAGAATTTCTAGCGACCGGCCTAACTTTTTCAATAAAACGAACTTGAGATAAATTTAGTAAATGCGGCGAAGAATAAACGTCTAAAGGATTATCCACAAGCCGAATATCAATAATTTTACCAGATTTATTGCTGATATTTACCTTTTCGGCAACAGTTGAAAAATTATAATTATCGGGCAATAAAAAAGCGGCAGCTGATTTTTTGAGAGATTTCTGGCTGCTTTTAACCGTTTTTAAAGGATTTTTTTTACGCAAAATTTTTGCCACCTGCAAAATTTAGATAATTTTTATCCTAAATAATTACTAAAGATGACTTTATTATAACATAAAATAACTTTTTAAAACAAGTAAAAATCAACAAATCATAATTGATACGTTCTTTGGGTTTGCGAGGCGGTTGACTGCCAAGAAAATCTCTTAAGATTTTCTTGGCCTTTAGTAGCCAAATTTTGTTTTAAATCATCACTGGCCAGAACAGACAATATTTTTTCCGCCATATCTTTTATATCGCTGGGATTAAAATAAACAGCGCCGGCACCAAGGATTTCCGGCAAGCAAGCGGCGTTGGAACTAATCACTGGTAAATTGTAATTCTGGGCTTCCAGAGGGGGTAAACCAAATCCTTCAATCAAACTGGGAAAAACATAAAGCTCGGCCTGCTGATAAAGACAAGCTAGTTTTTCATCTGGCAGATAATCGGTCAAAATAATCCTCTCTGATAAATCAGAATTGGCTGGGCCGCTAACAAATCTTTCTAATGAATCGTAAAAATAATTTTTTTTGCCCACCAACACCAGCTGCAGTTCCGGCTGGCTTTTTATGATTTCTTTAAAAGCCAGCACTAATTTCTCCAAATTCTTGTGAGGATAGGCCGAGCCGACATAAAGCAAAAACTTCTTGGTGATACCCAAATCAGCCAAAACGCTTTGGCAATTAAATGCCAATTTACTAGGCAAATCAACTCCTTCATATATCACCTCAATTTTGTCAGCTTTGATTTTTAACAACTTAATAATGTCATCTTTGGTAAATTGGGAAACGGCGATAATTTTTTTGGCTCGCTGGGCGGCTGATTTGACCACCAGTTGATAAAAAAACAGCTTTAGACGATAAAGCAGCGGATTAAGAGTGGTGGCTCGGCTACTGGGATAATGGGAAATAATCAAATCATGAATAGTGAGCATAAAATTTCCGCCGTAAAAAATCGGGGCGTTGAAGTGTAAAAAGTGCGCCAAATCCAATTGATAACTTTTTAGTAGCAATGGAAAAAATATTTGTTCGCCAAAACTGTAAGGCCGATAAGATGCCAAAACTTTTTTGAAATTGCTATTTTGCGGCTGATACTCGTCAAAACCATCTTTCTGCAAAAAAACCAAATATTGATTCTGGGTATCAATTTTTTCCAGATTTTTTAACAACTCCTGGCTATAACGGCCCAGACCACCGTTTTTTGTGCCATAGAGTCGGGCATCGATGCCAATTCTCATAAAAATTTAATTTAAAAAATTTTAATTTATCTTATTTTAGCCAAAATATTTAATTTACTATTGACATTTTTTTATTTGTGTGATATAATTATAGAATGGTTAAAAACCAGATGGCTAACGGCGGTCGCCTTATAAGTACTGCCAAAAATCAATGAAAGGGAAGAGGCCGTGCACCTTTAAATCCAACACATAGCCCAATAGGGTCAATAGTGGTCAAACCACTCGCCTACCACCCGTTACGTGGTTAGCCCCGCGCTAAATGTCAACCAGACAAACAAGCGTGGGGTTTTCAATTTTTAAAAACATTTTTAAACTGTTAACGCCTCTATTGTTCCGGCCGCGGTTTGTTGCCAACTAAAATCTTTGGCGCGCTGCAATCCTTTCTTTATCAACCTATCTCTTAATTCATTATCGCTCAACAGCGACTCCATTGCCAATTTAATCTCGTTAAGATTGAAAGGATTGACCAACAGCCCTGCCTCGCCCACCACTTCAACTTGCGAAGAATTGTGGCCGCAAATCACCGGACAACCGCAAGCCATCGCTTCCAACAACGGCAAACCAAAGCCCTCATAATACGAAGGATAAACAAACAGGGCAGCCAAATTATAAAGAAACGGCTTGTCTTCTTCTTCAATATAATCTATAAACTTTATTTTAGCATTGTTGCGAGCCAAGGAGTAGATTTTCTTTACTTTCCAGCCGCTAGCGCCGGCAATAACCAAAAAATAATCAGTTGATATTTGATTATAAGCCGCGATTATACTTTCCACATTCTTGCGCGGCTCCAGCGTGCCCAAATATAAAATAAATTTTTCCGGCAAATTATATTTAATCTTTATCTTTTGAACCAATTCCCCGCTTTTATCGCGGGGTTGATATTTTTTATCAACGCCAAGATAAATCACTCTTACTTTTTCCTCTGGAATCCTTAATAAGTCAACTAAATCTCTTTTGGTGCTTTGCGAATCGGCAATAATAATATCGGCTTGGTTTAAAATTCGCCGCCACAAGACTAGTTTATGCCAAAGACGCATTCTAACAGTAAAAAATTGGGGGAAGTGTAAAAACGATAAATCGTGAACGGTAATAACTTTCCAGCATTTTTTCGACCAAGAAACAAAATGCAAATTGGGAACAAAAAGAACATCTGTCTGGCCTAATAATTTATCAATGGCCGGTCGATTGAAAAAATTAAGAGCTAAATTAAAAAATTTATTGGGGTAATGAAAGCCGCGATAGCTAACGTTGTTATTATCAAATTGCGGCAGGATTACTTTTTTTGAGGAATTATAAAACAACAAATACTGATTAACTCGGTCCAGCTCCAACATGGCTTTTAACAAATTAAGAGTGTACCAGGAAACGCCGGAATATCTGGAACGCATCAAACAGCGGACATCAATGCCGATTTTCATATTTTAATTTAGCAAACCGTTAATAAAAGAAGTAATGTTCTCTTTAAAACGCTCGGCGCCAAAACGCTCCGCTTGCTGGCGAATACTTTGCGGGTCATATTTTTCCGGTTGAAAACGGATTATTTTGTCGGCCAATTCCTCCCAAATTTGCTCTTCAAAAAATTCACCTGTCTCTCCTTCTCTGATTATCTCGATAGCGCCGCCGGCGCGATAAGCAATCACCGGTCGACCACTGGCCATGGCTTCCACGGCCGTAATGCCAAAATCTTCTTCTTGGGGATTGATATAAGCCAGACAATCGGCAAAAAGCCGACACTTTAAATCCTCGCCGATGCGTCCCAAAAATTCCACGTTGTCTTTGGACATTTTTTTGAGCCGCGTCTGCTCTGGACCGACGCCGAAAACTTTTAGCGGAATCCCCAGACGGGAAAAGGCCTTGACTGCCAAATCAATCCGTTTGTAAGGCACCAAGCGACCACCGGCCAAAAAATATTTTTTTGGTCGGTCGGAAATAGAAAATTTGCCAATTTCCACGGGCGGATATATAACTTCGCTGTCGCGATGATAATATTTTTTGATGCGTTCTTGAGCCGTCTGGGACACGGCGATGAAATGATCGACGCGATTGGCCGCCAAAAAATCCCAAACGCGAAGTTTACGCAAAGTCAGCGGCAAAATCTTTTTAATCAAAAAATTAACATTAAGCTCTTGTAGATAATTATGGGTATCATGCCACAGATAGCGGGTGGGCGTGTAGCAATAACAAACATGGACGCTATGGGGATTGGTGATGGCGCCTTTGGCAAAAGAAGAGGCACTGGAGATAACCAAGTCGTAATCCATCAGGTTATGGCTCTCAATGGCCGAGGGCATCAGCGCCAGCCACCACTGGTATTTGCGTACCCCCAGTGGTATCCGCTGCAGAAACGAGGTATTGATTCTTTGACGGCTAAAAAAATTATGGGTATTGCTTTTATCCAAAACCAAAGTGAAAATCGGCGCTTGGGGATAAATTTCCTTCAACGCTTTCAACACTTGTTCGGCGCCGCCATCTTGCACCAAATGATCGTGGACCAAAGCGATTTTTTTGCCGGAAATAAAGCCATTTACGATTTGATCGAGCATTTCATTCATGCCTAAATCTTAACCAATTTAAGCCACTTTGGCAAATTTAAAACCGCTCATTGGCGAGCGGCCTTGTTTGCCAGATAATCATCACTAGTTCTAGAAATAATTAAGGCAAAAAACCCAGAGAACAACGACCATAAAAGAGCTTGAGTAATAATTCCCGGAATTGAAAAGATCAACACTACCACCAGGAAAGTCAGACTTCTCATAGCCTCCTCCTTTCAAAAAGAACGGCTGTATAAAAATTACTCTGCTTGACGTTTTTTAAATATCGCCCAAGGAGTCTTAAAAAGTATCATCAAATCCAACTTCAAGCTCCAATTCTCCATATACCAAACATCTAGCCGGACTTCTTCATCAAAATCCAGATCGCTGCGGCCGGAAACTTGAGCCATGCCGGTGATACCCGGCTTGATGGTTAAAACTTTACGTTGGTGGGTCTTGTATTTTTGCACTTCTTCTATTTCGTGCGGCCTGGGGCCGACCAAGCTCATCTTACCCACAAAAACATTGAAAAATTCCGGAAATTCGTCAATACTAAAACGACGAATGAATTTGCCAACTCGGGTGACCCGCGGATCATCCTTGAACTTCATCATCGGACTGCCCGAACGCAAATTTTGATGCGTTTGAAGAAATTTATCATCAAAACGATATTGATGGGCATCTTTGATCATGGAACGAAACTTAAAATAAATAAAAGGCCGACTTTGCTCGCCAATTCTCTTGTAAGCAAAAAATAACGGGCCGCGGGAGTCAAGTTTGATAGCGATAGCCACTATTAAAAATAATGGCAAAAAAACAACAATAAACAAAGTTGAAAAAATAAGATCAAAAATCCTTTTGTAAACTTTGCCCCAGCCGTCCAAACGAGTTTTTTTGATTTCCACTATGGGCAGTCCGGCGATGGAATTGATGGCAAAATTGCTCAACGGGAAATCAAAAATATCGGCCACAAATTTTAAATTAACATGGGACGAATAAGAAAAATCATTTAACTTTTCCAACTGTTCGCTAGTTAGATTGGGGGTGGCCACCATAATCTCATCAAATTTGTCAGCTTGTTTTAAATCATACAGACGACTTTCCACGGCCTCGTCAAAGTCGGCAAAATGCTCGACCACCCGATAACCGGCCTTGATGTTCTGGTTTAAATCAGCGGCGATTTCTTCGGCCACTTGGCCAGTGCCAATAATCACCACCCGATGAATGCCAATACTAAAAAGATAAAGATAGTGCTGAATAGTGCGGATGAGACCGCGACCCAAAATAACAAAAATAATGCTAAACAGCCAGCCAGCCAAAATTATAAAACGAGAATCAAACAGGCTGCGGCTGAAAAAAAATACAAACATTAAAACCATAACAGCCGTGGAGCAACCCAAGACAATACGCGAAACCTCATCAACTGTTTTTCTGGTGCCGCGCATGGAATACAGGCCAGCCAGAGCAAAACAAATCGACCAAATAGAAGCCATGAGCCAAAGATAGTTGAAGAAGAAATCAAAAGGCAAATTAAAAATTACCGGCCTGATATTTTTTATCGGCTGCCAAAAGCGGATATAATATGAAGCTAAGCCAGCCAGAATTACCATCAAATAATCCAGAGGAACCAAGCTGGCAGTAATAGCTATCTCTGAACGTTTCATAACTAATCTGACTTTAATTTTAACAAATAATAATAGCAGAAAAAACTTAATTTGTCAAAAATAAAAAATACCTCACCCTAAGCGAGATATTCTTTTTTGTCCAAGCAAGCTTGTAAGCCGAATTCTGTGCCTTGCTTAAAAAGCAAGGCGATAGCCATCTATCTGCTCTCGACATTACTGCCGGAGTCAAGCTCCCGACTATGTTTGGGATTGCACCAGGTAGAGTTTACCACGGGTCCACTGTTGCCAGCGGTCGAGTGAGGTGGCCTTAACTTGAGGAGATATCTCTGGCTCAATTTAAAACCTGATCACACTTTTCACCTTTCATCTCGCATGACTGCGGGATTAGTATTGTCTCTGTGGAACTGGTCCTCAATCCATTTCACAATGGATTGGGTGGGCGTTACCCACTACCGCGACATCCGCCGAAGGCGGAAGGGTGTTCGGACTTTCCTCCCCGCTAAAATAGCGGAGCGACTATCCAACCTACTTGGACATGAGTGAGTATAGCAAAAATCATTTACTTTGTCAACCCTTCATCAATCGCCTCATTTACCAATCTGTCGGCTTCTTTATTTTGTTCACGAAAGATGTGTTTAAACGATGCTTTTTTAAAACTCAAAGATAAATTCCAAACTTTTATAAACAGCGGCGCCAAATCCCGGTCCTTCACTTTATATTCTCGATTTAATTGTTTAACCACCAACTCCGAATCCAAAAAACACTCTATTTCTTGCGCCCTGAATTCTTGAGCTTTTTCCAAGCCCAAAATCAAAGCCCGGTATTCGGCTTGGTTATTGGTGGCCTGACCGATATATTTTTTAAACTCATGAGACAGATCGCCCAATTTTAAAACCACGCCGATACCGGCTGGTCCGGGATTGCCACGAGCTCCACCATCAGTATGAATAATTGCTTTTTTATCCATAATTCAAAAATAAATGAGAAAAATATTTTTTCATCTGCTACTGTTTGCTTAATTTTAAATCAACAATTTTGAGCTGCAACTCACGGTTGCCGTTCCATTCATTGACCCCCAGCTCAAAAACAATATCTATTTTTTCTCCCACCTTTAAGCGAGCGCACCAATCGCCAAAGGAAAAGCCAATCAACTTGTGCAAATGAGTACTCCGCTCCTCCTGGGAGACTAAAACTTTTAAATGCTGTCCGTCGCTACCGACAGTCTGTAATTGTTCAATAGTTAAATTATACGCCGCCAACAGCGGCTTGTCATTATTCTCACCATAAGGTTCAAAATTTTCTAGCTCATCCACCAAATCCCAGCCAATATCGGAAAGTTTTATTTCGGCCTCAATTTTTAAAGTTGGCGCCAGATTAACACCGACTAATTTTTCTTCAGCCAACAGCGTCAACCGATTTTGAAAAGCCACTAAATTACCTTCGCCCATAATAGTGAAACCGCAAGCCCGTGAATGGCCGCCAAAACGCCATAAAAATTCGGCGTTTTGAGTGAGCGCCCAAGTAATATCAAATTCCTCTATACTTCTGCCAGAACCGACATATTTATCATTATCAAAACCAATAACCAAAGCCGGGCGATGATATCTGTCGGCAAGTCGCCCCGCCACTAGCCCCAAAATTCCAGCCGGCCAGCCTTCGCCGATAGCCCAAAGAATTTTATTTTTTTCTAACTGCGGCGCTACCTGCTCTTCGGCGGCTTTTAGAATTTTCTCCGTTAATTGCTGCCTTACCTGATTATTGTTTTCCAAAAGCTGCACCAATCGCTTGGCTTCTTCAGGAGTTGAGGCAGACAACAAATCAAAAGCCACTGAAGCATGGTTGATACGGCCGGCGGCATTGATGCGCGGCACTAATCGCCAACCCAAATATTCGGTATTAAATTTGCCTTTATGATTATTGACCGCGTTAATAAGCTCTTGCAGGCCCAGCTTCTTTGTTTTAGATAAAACCAATAATCCATATTTGACTAAAACGCGATTCTCCCCCAATAGTGAAACAATATCGCCGACCGTGGCCAAAGCCACCAAATCCAAAAGCCACTTATCAAAACCTTCTGGCAGTTTGAGCGGAACATCATCGCGATTCA